>WLWD01004965.1_pt1 | contig 26325 bp, 19 predicted proteins | sample 6712731 | NCBI WGS metagenome assembly WLWD01 (sample SAMN12718690, study PRJNA576275) | sponge metagenome | isolation source: marine sponge | host: Mycale hentscheli | place: New Zealand: South Island, Marlborough, Capsize Point | collected 2014-11-01 | reverse complement strand
TATATACAAGTGCATGCTAACCATACTACTCTCACTCGGTAAGGTGGAGATCTCAATGATTTAATTCTAATGATTCTAATGATTCAGTATTTAAGAAGATTATGACGGGTAAAATAAGTCTATACAACATGTGTAGTCAATAGTATAATACATACATGCATACACACATACATACATACATGAGTCACACATTAGAATGTAAATGTCATTGATCCACATATTGTTAGTGTATATCCACGTTGAGTTGGCGCGACCACAAATGTGGCAAAAGAGGAATGCACTTAGCGAAACTGGAAACCAATGTAGCTCAAACGCATGAAAACGTTGGCGCCCACAGTAAAAACAGGGCGGGTCTAAGGTGCACATTATTACCGTAAGTTTACTAGTTAAAATGAAAAAGAAGCTATGGCAGTTTCTTCTGCTGCTGTATTCAATATATGCCTGGTTATAACTAATCACTCGTAGTTTATCGTTTATGCGAGCTTCTAGTTGTCCACACGCCCTCATGAGCTGGATGAGAACCAGTCTTGTTTCAGGTCTCGAGTTCTGTCTCAGTTTTCCAGACCCAGTGATACCACACAAGAGAGTAGACCTCACAGTGAGGCAGCAGAGGACCTGTATGCCAACCTTCCTTCTGGTGTCCCTGAAGCTCTGTCTGTTCCTCCATCAAGACCAGTCACTGCTGGTAGTGACCCAAAAGCAGCTACAGTGTCATATGAGGTCAGGTAAGAGTAGGGAAGCTATGTCTTGTAGAATCTGAATAGGGAACCTTTGTTCTGTGAGATCAGGTAAAGAGCAGAACCTGTCTAATAGGATGAGATAGGGAACCTTTGTTCTGTGAGATCTGGTACAGGTGGACACTTTTATTTATATTGGCTAAGCTACATGCTCATGTTAACATTTTTAAAGTAACCACTAAGAAGGAAACACACATTGACCTCATTGAACTTTGCCATATATTTTAGCCACACATCAAAATCTCAATTGAGACTCATTTTGCTCATGATTAGGACAGTTATCAGTTATCAGTGATAATTGCTCACTCCCATAGTTTAACTATTTTATCTACCTACATCTCAACGGAGACTCATTTGTGAAGCTGTATTATTCATACGCATAGCTCGCAAAATACAACTACTCATTAAATAGGACTATTCATCATTGACATCTGGATTCAGTTGATTCATTTTTTGAAAATAATAATAATAATGTATTATTAATAACAAAACTGCAATAATAGCAATATTATAATAACATTAATACAGCACATAATTTTTTCTTATGTAAGGACTTCATCTACCTCCTCAATCTGTTATTCGATATCTTAAACCTCATCAATGCTTGAAAACTAATACCACATTAGAACCTCTTTGACTGGGATAAGGATCTGCAGGATGACTAATACCACATTAGAACCTCTTTGACTGAGATAAGCATTCATTTCTCCATGTGATCGGTGTATCTATCTTGTAGTGAGGTTGGTACACAGAGACATGGATGAATTCTACAAAGCTTATATTATGTGGTTACAAGTTATCAATCACTAGTGGTGTGCTTGAGCACAAATGCCGAGCGAGCTGGCCTAGCTGAAACAAACTGAAATAATGCCACTTAGAGAAACTGCAATTTAAAATGAGTACACTGTAAGATAATTTGGGGGGGGGGAATGGTTAAAAACTTGCAATTATTGATCTGAACGGGTCGTTGTAAGTCGAGCAAATCATCCATTCCAATGAAATTGTACCACTTCATTCCAATGCTTGTGACGTCACGACCACGTCGGGGTAGCAGGTCTCCTATTCATGCTCTAGGTTTATTGCTTGCCAGGAGTGCTTATAAATCGCCTACAAAAAACAACTTCACCAGTTTAATGAAGTCGGGCAACATTCTCACCCTCCCAGATGTGATGTAGACGTCACACAGTTATACCACAAGCTTGCTGGAATGTGATAATTGACCACCCTTTTAGTCGTTGTATTGTATGTTCCCAGACCCTTTTCCCCCGCGTAGAGGGTATGGCTACGCGAGTCGCAATAGTCGACCACGCGTACTTTTCATCGTCCAGCGAATGCCACCAATATTGTCGACCACTACCATACATATTGTGTTGTAATTTGATTATTTTAATTCATATGCTAATATTCTTATGACATCGTTTATTCTATGCCATCATAACTCCGTGGGAATTAATGAACATTTTAGCATAGAAGCTCACACTTTTAGTAAATTTCATAAAAATGAATTAAATAAATTGAAATTATTAACTAACCTTATTATTTAAATAAGAGTTTCCCTAAATGTCTTGACTTGAGACTTCGTAACTTTTATGATATCAGCTCATTATTTTAACTTACTCTAGTTCACTTGTATTGGACGATACCCTTTACCACACAATTAATTCGGTACAGCGTGTAAGTGGCTGTAGGCGTCACCACTCTCATTACCATGGTAATAAGACTTATGCGAACGCGCACTTTTTTGTGGTACTGGAGCTCTGGTAGTAAGTCCAGTGTTTATTCCTTCAACTGTGGTAATCCAGTGAGAGGGAAAGAGTATGCATGGCATAATGACTTAGCAAGGTTATTAGATTAAAGTTGTCTATGAAATAGCTAAGCTAAATTCACTGGAATGTTTCCTGACATAAGTAGGAATACTGTGGGAAATACTATTTGTAAGTGCAGAAAACTAAATTGCTTAATTAGTGTCTTGGTTCTGAGAGGACAATTTCTACCTGAAGTATTATATTTCAACAATATTGTCTATTTTGTGGTTTTATCATTTGTACATGTACAGTATGAATGGTGTAAATTGTGGGCCTGGCTCCGTAGTGCGCAACGCTCACGACAAACTGGAGGTCAGCAATAAGCGCTGCCACCAGAGTTCAGCTAGAGAGCTGGGGTTCTCACTTTGAGCTTTATAAAAAACTACGTTCTGACATTTATTTAGCTTGGCATTTCTTACTTCGTCTCGTGGACCACCTTACTTGAGTCTAAGCTACCAGGTAATAATAAGTCACATAACTGTAGTTTCTTTATGCAAGCATGCCAGGAGTTAAACTTTTTGAACATCGCTCACTGTAGTAGAAGGAACTATGTAGCATGCTAGAAGTATAACACTTGTGTGCATGATATTCAACTGTGTTCGATGAATGCAAAATAATCTTGAAATAGAAACAATAACTGCGCACACACATACACCAGTTTGTTTTAAACCAAAGTGATGTGGCTTCATCTCCAAAATCTGAACTTCCCAGTAAAAACTTCTGGCTATGGGCCTGCACAGAGTCTAGCGACTTTACTTTACACACAGTGAATCATAACCTTATCAATCCTGTGAACGTATGTCGGTATGGCCCTTTGGTTCGGCATTGGACAATGAGGTATGAGGCCAAGCATGTGTACTTCACGAGCCTTGCCCACACTTTAGGGAACTTTACCAATCTACCACTCTCTCTGGCCATGAGGCACCAGCAGCACCAGTGCTATCTGCAGAATATATCCAGCTAAAACGAAATTGACTGGACCATGTAATGTTTACTCCATTACAAGGTATATTTGGGGGGGGGGGGGTGGATAAGAAAGGGCTTTTACCCCCCTCCTTGGATTTTTTTTGCCCCCTTTTGAATGGCCCCCCCCCCTACCTTGGATTTTTGAGCATTTGTTATAAAGCCAAAATTAGATAGATCACTGAATCAGTATGAATTGGCAGAAAAATCACAATTAAGTGATTATAATATAGTGATATATTTCTATGTCTATTTCATGCATCTACAATTTGTTCTAAGTCAGAGTCAAGTCAGATAACTGTTCAGGCCATTCTGAACAACATTTCATCAAATATGCTCAGATAAATTCAGATAGTTTTTTCCCCCCATAGCTGTGTAAGTGTTTCTATCAACAGATACCATAGTAACAGGGATTGTGAGACAGATTCTGCCAAGTATATTCAGGTTTGGGTACATATGTAGCCACCCATCATTTCTGTAGCTGTTGAAAATTGGGGGAAATGTTGTAAAAGAAAAAAATTCTGGTAAGACTAGGGGACGAGATCAGGCTAACTCGGTAATACTGCTGTAAGTAATCTTCAGAATATGGACATCCCTCTAGTTCAAATGCTGACATTCCAAGAGAATATTGTAATTTTTCCCATGGTAAATAATTGCCTCAAGCCCCCCCCCCCCCCCCCCCCCCCCCCCCACTTCAAGTAAAGGCTACACCCACTTGCCTCCTTTGGGAGAAAAAAATCCCTGCAATAGTATACCGTGTAAAGCACACACTGATTTTTGTGCCTGGCGCGATTCAAGGGTTGCTTAAAATGAGTAGTATCAGCCATTTAGTCATACTTGATTGTAGCTAATTATTTAGTTGCTTGGGCACTGTAAAGGTCCTTGGAATAGAGCAAACAAGATGCCTACTACTCAGTAAATTTGATATCATAGCTACTATTCACTTCAGTGCTTTGTGATGGCTTTAGAGTTGGTCCTATAGTTTCAGAATTGGAGTGCTTACCTGTACGTATTGAAATAATTTCTGTGTGCAGCTCACAATTCATTTGGCTACTTGTAGTTTTACCGATTGAAATTGATAAGTGAGGTGACGTATGTATATTAGTAATTTTATAACTGACTGAGAATCTAGATCATTCAACTTGAAGTGTTGGCAGTTAAGCTGGCCAACTCGCCAGCATTGGTTTTCAGATTAACCCTTGAACTAACACAGACTTCCCTGGTTGCAGTGACTACCTGGCCATTCCTGTGAAGACGTTGGACGACCAGAACTTCGGTTGACTTGATTCTAATCGACCAAGCCACACCCACAATAATAATAATGATTTATTTTGCTCGCACTGACTAGGGCAGTTGGGAAGACAGCCAGAGCTATAAATTTGGGCCTAGCTCATGTGTAGCCAATGAGGAGACCAAGTTGGAAAGAATTTACTGTATTGTCGTCAGCCCAGTTTAAGACTATCTAGCTAACCAGCGGATAGTTTAAACAAACAATCAGCTGGGGTGGGTAGACATTTAGCACTACAGATGGTTTCTAACTGCACTTGTTCAATAAGGAATAATAACAGATATTCTTATAATGGAAAATTTGAAAATAGCTGAAAGCTATATAACAAGACGACATTACATGTTAAGACATCCCTTCAAATTTGATTGAATTATTACATACACCCATGTGTTACAAGACAAACCAGAAATTTGTGATCAGCATATTGATGAGGTCCTGGGGAGTGATATAGTGTTATTATTTTCTTACTAAATTCCATAGACGATTTGTAAGGGAGTAGAAGAATAATTGCAGTGTTAAATAATAGATGAAGGCATTATTGAAAGAAGTAGCTGGTCTAGCCCCACTAGTATCTGTCACACAACCAGATGATAAGGTTCAGCTGGGCATTGACTAGGCGTTTGATTGTAAACAACACCGCAAAGGCACTAGGTTTCTTTTTATATATTCCTCCTTTCACATAGTTCATCTTAAATAGCTATTAAAAGGATCTTTTCAAGTTTAGTTTCACCTATCCATCTCCTGCTATTTAGGAGCATTAAGTGATAATAGCTACCATCAACACCATGTACTAGGGGATTCCATGAAATTTTATGAGCATTAAGCAACGATAGTTACCAATAACAGGTGAACGGTGCAATATCTCGCAAATTAGATGGCTTAATTTCATTACTATGTATCTAAGTTGATTGGCTCATTTACCATTTGTCATAGCACCACAAAAGTCATCATTATCCAGCACAATACGATCAGTATTCAAATATCTATCACATAGCAAAAATAAGATACTTACTGTTATATAATTGAACACTGCCTATATTATATTATCTCATTTTGATACACTGTATATAAGTAAATAGCTTCCAAGTGATCTGCTTTTGTATTTGTATAACAATTAAGTCTAAGAAATCTGGGATGAATCAGCAAAAATAAATACCAATATGTATATAGAGGAAATCTGTAAAATCAAGAAGAAATGTAATTGTCACAAGCCTGACATCAAAGTTTGCAATGTAACATTTATAGCTCTCTAGTGCAAATGATCGTTTTGGCTTGGCACACTGACAGGCAGTAGGTATGCAGATAATGCACTTTCATCCTGGGCTAAGAAATGTTGTGAAACACTTCCTGGTAGGACTCGTGATAACAGTCACTAAATTGATCAGACTTGGCTATTTAGCAAGGTATCTACTTCCTTGTTCATTTCTTATAGTGACTGACAATATTTGATTGTTGAACACAGCCACTATGGAGATCCTTTGGGTTCATTACATGCTATTGACTCTCTTTTCAAGAACAGTTTGGGCCAGGAATGATCTGAATGGAACAGTCACTGGATGTGATGGCCACCCTTGCAGCACAGGAGAGCCCAATATTCTGCCATTAACATCTGACCAAGAAGAGGCTATATTACTTGCTAGATGCCAAGCCAAGTGCTTAGACACAGTGAGTGAATTGTCTCAGGAAAAAACAAATTTACGTTACCTTACCTTACTGTTTAATGTTCTTTGCAGTACTGTGAGCAAGAATTCGAAAATTCAGTAAGTTCTATTTTTTGCAGAATGATAAAGATAACAGGTTGACTTTGTTCTATCTGTGATCAAATTTTGTAAGATAAATTACAGAATAATGGCTGAGTGCTAAATTCATACGGCCTATGTTTTTGCTCACATCATTTCAGATTCCAACAGTTGGTAATCTCACACTCAAGTTGTAGAACTTCAACAGCCAGATTAACTGAAGATGATATATCACTCATTCTGGTTGTAGCTATGTAATTAATGTTGAGACAAAGTAGCTCATATCATTTCTGCTCAGTAAAGCATTTTGCCTGTACTAAAGTAAGGAAACAACACTTTTAATAGTTCACATTACAATAGCTACAGCAGCAAGATAAATTAGGTAGCTAATCTATTAAACTAAAAACGTCTCTCTATAGTTTCTTTTCTTGATGTTTACCTCTGTAATTTCCTTCTTACTTCTGCTAACGAATTAACACATTGTTATTAGCGAACATGTGTCAGAAGTCTATAAATTTTTAAATTCTAATGATATTATTTTTAATTTGAGGCTACTGAGTTTAAATTGACTTTATAAAAGCATGTGCAATTATGATTATTTTGGTATAAAAATATTTTCAGAAAAGTAGATATATTGACACAGAACTTATGATAGTTTTACTATAAAGTTACTATTAGCTATTTAGAAGGAATAGTGGCTTGAACCTCTGGTATATCATAGACAATTGCTAGTTAGAAAATACTCCTGAGAGTATTTGCTTGCGGTACAATTTACTATAGCTAGATATGGGCTGGAATTTAGTAAAAGCAAGAGCTTGTAACTACATTTATAGAACTACTTAGATATGATAAGTACAACCTTTCATTTTACAATCTAAATGTTGAGAGTAGCCACCAGATAACAATGGCAGGCTCACAGCTATTTATTATTTATCAAATGATAATATTATGTGATTGCTTGTGGCTAACCAAAATTTTAATCTTGCTAAAATACAAACCAAACATAAAAAGTGGCCATAAGAAACTTTTAATGCATTACGCAGGCATCATAATGCCAGCCTTTATCATCTCCGAGACACCCTATTAAAAATAGAATTAATCATTATTAATGAAATTTTACCTTTCTAATAAATTTTGTACAGTAGTAGTTACAAATAGAGCAATTTGTTCCACTACATTTTCCAAGTATCATCCACGGAACTAATACCGTATTAGCTAGTCGCATTTCCTTAAGCAATTACTGCGGTCTTGTTCTTGTTTCCTGTTCTAATTATGTGCTATGCTTTTATGAAACATTACAGACGAGAAGAAATAATGTCCTTTGGCCTGCTATATCGTTGATTGATATTATAGAAAGTTTCTGCTTAAATACCAGTGAAGTAAGTTGCAATTTCTAAAATAGTATTAGCTATTTGCATCACAAAGTGATACATATTCAATAATGCCTATCAACTGCTTTGCTATTAAATTCTTGCAGCTGGAAGAATGCCGTAGAGGGTGTGTGATACGAAGTAGCACAAGCTTGAATTGTGCAGACTGCAGAATGAAGTGTGTAAGTCTTAATTACCTAATACCATATTTAAACCTCTAAATAATGTATAAAAGAGGAAGCAGGTAAATTTTTAATCAGAGGGTAATGAGAGTTTCACTAAGACCTGCAGAAATCCGGTCATGATCAATATGGTCCATGAGCTACAGGATGCCCATGAGCGGAGAAGGGGTGTTTTGGGGGGGGGGGGGGGGGGGAAATAGGGATATTATCGTTAGCTTTTACAACTAAGATTAATGAAATGCTAAATGCGTATCTGTTCTTATTTATATAAATAGTAATGATATAACAAAACAGATGGTACATAGCTAAAATCAACAACAACAACAACAATGTGTATTGAATAGAGACCTAAAAAAGTTTACCAACTATTATAGCTATAAAATGTATTGTAAATTTAAGGAACTAAATACTCTTTAATGACAGGATTAAACAATCAGCTCATTCGCCCCTGCAATATAGCATGCATGCATATCTTATTTGTTCATAGGGTGACCAAAATGGTTGTAAGACTGGCTGCTTGAGTGCTTTACCACCCATCTCAGAAAATCTTCCAGTGTCACCCGAGTTTGCCATAAATATCTCTAGAAAAACACATCCTCTGCCTCAAGATCCTGGAATGTTTGATATTCTACCTTACAAAGTGCCACGAAATAATTCTGCCATTCAACCACTTCTGACTAATTTTTTGATTAGACTGGACACTTCCTCAGGATCTTACTTCTACTTGCAGGTAATGAATAGCAAACAAACAACTTAGCAATAATGATTCCATAATGTCTATCACAACTTTATATTCTTTCTGGTCCAACATTGAATATATTCCAGGATACAATCACAGAAGGAACTGTAGATCTGGGTTACTGTGCTTGCCAGGCTGCAAATATTTCATTTGCAGCAGTTACATCAGCAGGACCATCAATGTTTTCACCAGTTTCTCCTATCTGCATCCATGGAGGTGAGCACAGAATATATCCATGTTTATAGTGAACTAATAATGAGATGAAAATGTTACTACACAAAAATATTATTAAAATTCTATTAGGTACTCGTTATCCAGAGCTAGACCCAAACAGTTTAAATTACACCGTACATCTGGATGAAAGACCGGAACATGAGGCAAATGTTCGCATAAATGTATCCTGGGAAAGACCACAAGGTAGGTTAGATGATAAGAAAGTAATAATTACATATTGTAATAATCCTATGTGTCCAGTCTTAATTTTGTTTACTGTTCCAGAAGTTGCCAGCACTGTTTATCAGTGGGTTGATGTTTTATAATATATACACCAGCAAAACTGGCATTTATAGAGCAGAGTAGTATTTGAGTCATCCCAGCTAGCAAGTTAATCAGATTTTCATTCCATTAAAAAAAGTCAAATTTGTAATTGTGTAATAGAATTTAAACAAATAAGACTGAGTATGTAATTTTGCTTGTTTTTATCACATGCTTTGTGTGTTTCACTTTAGAATTTCATTTGGTTAAAAACTATTCCATCTTATTGGATCAAGTAGCAAATCCATCTTCAACATGTTCATCACCATATAGTTATCATCCCTTTGGTATTACACGCACAAGCTTCGAATTTATTGCCTACGACGAATACGATATTCCAAAAGAAAACTGTAGATACAAATTTGAGGTATGATAGTTTACTGGTCCATCAGAAATTGTAAAACATGAGTGTGTTTTTTTGTGTGAATTTGTGTGTGTTGTATAGATTAATGTAAATCCGCACAGACAACAAAATCCAATCACAATAATCATCAATACAGACCTTGAAACATGTAAGTGTAGCAATATATTATTGCAGTAATACATTATTGGTATTACATGAACTACTTAAAATGTGCTGGCAGTTGATGATGCAAAGCTAGTGCTATTCAGAGTCACCATTCCGTACCAGCCTTATCAAAACAGAGAGAAGTATCAAACGCAGAACAAAGCCTCATGAAAACAACTTACACAAAATATATTACCAATAATTGTCTCTCACTTTGAATTTGAAATAATTTATGATGAGGCAGGGTTGTTTGGGAGGGAAGTTTGGCCAAGTCCACATCTATATATCCTAAGTTCAAATCAGTGAGAGTAATTAACATGAATTTGGTAGAGCTAAATGCTGATAATTTGGGCTTAGCCTATTCAAATATTAGGGGGGAAGCTGAGAACTTTTAGGGAAGAGGGAACTGGGAAGTTTGAGGAAGATGCTTCCCCCCCCTCTAGAAGTATAAAGCTTATGAGGTCAATTAAGCCAGCCACATTAGTGGCAGGTTAAATTTGCTCCTATTTAACTCATTAAGCAGCAAATTTTAAGTATATAACCGATAGCAAGCTTTTTCGAGATAAATGTTTGTGATTTACAAAATAATTTTAACTTGTTCCACTATAATAGTTACACTGTCATCAAAGCATGCTTGTTAGTATGTGACATCATCACAGTTACTGAGGCTGGTTGTGGTAGCTAGAAGTTATCAGTTACAAGGGAACTTTTTTGAGATAAATGTTCGTGATTTACAAATCAATTTTAACTTATTAGATGCATTCTCTCTCTTTCACAGGCTTTTTAAACAATACAGAATTAAAAATATTTGGTCGCCACTGGGAATCGAACCCAGGACCGCTTGCATAATACACAAGCACTCTGCCACTGAGCTACGACAACCAGCCGGCAAACAACACTCCAATTCTGTATTTATACTGTTAAGGAGTACTGCTATGCTACAGTCTCACTCTTAACTTGTTCCACTATAATAGCAATAGGCATCAAAGCATGCTTGTTAGTACATGACATCATCACAGTTACCGATGTTGGTTGTGGTAGCTAGAAGTTATCAGTAACAAGGTAAAGATATGATATAGGTGACTGAATTAGTGGAAAAAATTAGTTCAGCCTGTTCTTGTATTTTAATTTTTTGAATGGGAGAGCTAATTGCTGCAAGGACGAAAGCATATGTAGGTGTGACTGGTACAAAAGCTAAATACTGACAATATAAACTAACCACTACATCACTCAATGACTCCCATGCCAAGAGGAGCAATGTACTAGATCAGCCATGAATATATTTTCTCCCTTCAAGCACTAAAGTACCAATTCAAAAGAACACCTGTAAATATACAATCTGTGAAAAAAGGGAAAAAAATCCTAAAAAATAAAACTGGTAGACTATAATATGTCAACGAACATTAATATGTGGGGGCGTGGTTGTGACCATTATGATGGATGGCTCAGTCAGTCAATTTAGGCATTGTATATCATGTATCACGTGATTACATCCTTGCAGTAAGGCAACCAGTGAGAATCTGACTGCTTTTCAAATTTTCATTGTAATAACCAAGATTTTGTTACCGCTAATTTATTTTCAAGAGCCAGAGATGATTAAAAATAAAGCCTGAGAGTGAAATATCTTGCTATATGTCAGATATCTTCACTGCAGTAGTTTGTATTAGGGTTGGTAACTAGTGGTGTAAATTTAGTTGGCTGTTAAACACTCTAGGGGCTCCCCACACTCCCAGCTGCTGATATTTTAGCAGCTGCTCTAACCTGGTAAGGTAGGCTTCACTAGAAGCAAGTAGCTGAAACCACCCCCCCTCCCCCCTCCCAAGCTATAACTATTAGCCTATCAATGAGTTTTGAGCATTATAGCTTGAAGTCACCTACCTAAAAATATCATTGTGAGCTGGAATATATGTGTCATATATATATATATTTTTTTTCTTCTTCAGTTCTTCCAAAGATCATACCAAAATGCAGTTATGATCTAAATGCTACAACTGGATTAGCAACAGCAAAAGCAGATTGGATAACAGAAAACACTGTTGACACTCCAATACTACTCAATTATACATCCTCCTTCAAAGTGACTCCTAATAAAGTGATGTGGAATGGTAAAGAAGACACAACTGAAACTCTTGTGTCCTCTTATCCACAATCACGTATTCCTAGCTCTGAGGTAAATGGATTTATAAAATAGTATTTGCTCAAGGTAAGCCTTTACTATATGCTTGCACATTGTCTCCTATTGCACACATCTTAATTGTAAGCTTGATTGTAAGCTTATATCTAGTTATTTTAGGGGGAAGTTAGTAGAAGTTATTATTGTACCTCATTATAGGTAATGAAAATAACAGATGTCCATGAGTAGTGAAAAATGGTTTTTAAAGTGACAAATGGTACCTAAAAATAATATTACATGCCATTTCGCCAAGATCCGTGTATGAATAAAATCAGGGATTTATTTAATGGGAAAGACGGTAGATTATTACTCCCAAAATTATCTGCTGCTCCTTGATCTACACTATCAACCAAATATTTTTAACCATGAGTATATTTTATCAAAACATGTTGAGCTTAAATATACTGAGGTTAATTAAAGTTAATTAAAGTTAATTAAAGTTAGTTTATCTTCATATTTATTTTATGGACAGAACATTTCTGCTATTTATTCATACAAGCTCAAGGATATTGTACCTTTCACTAATGACGATGAATGGATCAGAATTATTGTGAGTTACAAAATAATTATTATAGATATGAGGTATATTATGCATTATTATACTACCAACAAGTACACCACCACACAGTGGCACCTGATGGAAAATGGAGTAACATATCCCTACCAATTAGTTTAGTTGAATCTGTTAGCTTCTTTTCCATCACCATAGTCGTCCTTGTTGACGATGCTTTACCAACAAGACTCACTTTACTGATAACGCTTTACCAAACCAGATCACCCACCGTTTTCCTCAGCAACCCAGCACAGCTTTATAAGTCACAGCTGTCTTTGTTGAACTCTGGTTTGAGAGTTAGCAACAGTTTTTACTACTACGGAACTAAGAATTGACTACAATCAAAGTAAAATATCTGCAATTTTTGCATATAAACTACGTGAGTCCGCCCTACGATTAACTTAATCATTTGATCAAATTTTATTAAGCACTAAATCAGTACCCTGTCATATGGTTAAACTCTGACTCTCGCTTGAAAGCACTATGAGATGGGTTACAGTAAAAAACAGACTTGTGCTAGTAGTTCTAGCCCCAGCAAAAAATTCTTATAAGATCTTACAAAAAAAAACTTGCAAGATCTTACATGTTGTAAGATCTTACAAGATTATTTGACGCATTATCTTACAAGTTATATTTAAGATCTTATTAAGATCATATTAAGATCTTAATAAGATCTTACAGTTCATTCTAAGATTTTCATCAAGATCTTACTTAATATAGTAATGCTGTGATAAGATCTTGTTAAAACTTGCAAGATCTTAGTTAAGCTCTTGCTCAATCTTGCAAGATCTTGATTAAGAATTTGCTCGAACTTTCAAAATCTTGCTTAAACTTGCAAGACTTAGATTAAGATCTTGCTCTTACTTACAAGATCTTGACTAAAATCTTGCTCAAACTTGCAAGATCTTGATTAAAATCTTGCTCAAACTTGCAAGATCTTGATTAAGAATTTGCTCGAACTTTCAAGATCTTGCTTAAACTTGCAAGATTTAGATTAAGATCTTGCTCTTACTTGCAAGATCTTGACTAAAATCTTGCTCAAACTTGCAAGATCTTGACTAAAATCTTGCTCAAACTTGCAAGATCTTGATTAAAATCTTGCTCAAACTTGCAAGATCTTGATTAAGAATTTGCTCGAACTTTCAAGATCTTGCTTAAACTTGCAAGATTTAGATTAAGATCTTGCTCTTACTTGCAAGATCTTGACTAAAATCTTGCTCAAACTTGCAAGATCTTGATTAAGAATTTGCTCGAACTTGCAAGATCTTGATTAAGAATTTGCTCGAACTTTCAAGATCTTGCTTAAACTTGCAAGATTTAGATTAAGATCTTGCTCTTACTTGCAAGATCTTGACTAAAATCTTGCTCAAACTTGCAATATCTTGATTAAAATCTTGCTCAAACTTACAAGATCTTGATTAAGAATTTGCTCGAACTTTCAAGATCTTGCTTAAACTTGCAAGATTTAGGCTATGAGTGAGCCCTTCGTCAGGAGTGACTTACAACTTCAGATGCTGTGCTTATGAGGGATATGACTTGTGATAAAATGCTATGGGATGCTATGAATATCATTAAAATGTATGTATGCAAATTCTTATCATGATCTTATGTAAGATCTTATCAAGTTCTTAGCCAAAAAATCTTAAATAAATCTTATTAAGATCGTGATTATTCTTATCATGATCTTATATAAGATCTTATCAAGTTCTTATTTAAAATACTATTATGATCTTGATCATTCTTATCAAAAACTTATGTAAGATCTTATCAAGTTCTTAGCCAAACATCTTTAATAAGTCTTATTAAGATCTTGATCATTCTTATCATGATCTTATGTAAAATCTTATCAAGTTCTTAGCCAAAAAATCTTAAATAAATCTTATTAAGATCTTGATCATTCTTATCATGATCTTATGTAAGATCTTATCAAGTTCATAGCCAAAAAATCTTAATAAATCTTATTAAGATCGTGATTATTCTTATCATGATCTTATATAAGATCTTGTCAAGTTCTTATTTAAAATACTATTAAGATCTTGATCATTCTTATCAAGATCTTATGTAAAATCTTATCAAGTTCTTAGCCAAAAAATCTTAAATAAATCTTATTAAGATCTTGATCATTCTTATCATGATCTTATGTAAGATCTTATCAAGTTCATAGCCAAAAAATCTTAATAAATCTTATTAAGATCGTGATTATTCTTATCATGATCTTATATAAGATCTTATCAAGTTCTTATTTAAAATACTATTAAGATCTTGATCATTCTTATCAAGATCTTATGTAAAATCTTATCAAGTTCTTAGCCAAAAAATCTTAAATAAATCTTATTAAGATCTTGATCATTCTTGTCATGATCTTATGTAAGAACTTATCAAGTTCTTAGCCAAAAAATCTTAAATAAATCTTATTAAGATCTTAATCATTCTTATTAAGATCTTATATAGGCTAGTAAGATCTTAATCCAACAAGTAAGATCTTATAAGATTTTTTTGCTGGGGCATAGTAAGACCCTTTACCTACCACTGCACGGGAAAATGGTCTGGTGTCTAACTTCGTTTCCTCCTCCAGGATGTGGAGGAGCACACTTACAAGTATAGCTTATGGAGGAGGTGTGGCTTTAACATTTTGTGTAGCCGTTGCACAAATTTCGCTACGATAGACTATGCTTGAGTAAGGTGCCTTTGAATAATCGCCAATAGCTGATGCTCTATAATACTTGAACTTTTGGACTTGTCTGTATACAGTAGCAACATTAACTGGCCAGCTGAATAATCTCAAGTGCAATAAACCTCAGCATTGAAATAAGGTTACGTTACAGTAGTCTCACTGCTGTAGTGAAATTTGTATAACACTGAATGAATCCAGTGCTTAATGGAGCAACCTCAGAATGCATGCTCAAGAAGGTTAGAAGTCATCCTGGTCTGTTTGTCTGTCACCCTCTGATTTTGTAGATTACTGACAATTAACTATTGATTTAGGTATGATCGATGATTTAAGACCTTTTATTGTGCTTTTTTTTCCCCTCATTTCAGACTGATAGAGGGACAGTAACACATGTGGTTTACTGATGCCAAGCTCAGGTCAAGTACTGAGTTTTGATCAATTGATAAACAAGTAATTCATGTGATGACAGTCCAAGTTTAATTAAATAGCTAACATTGTAACACTTGAAAATATCACGAACAATTCAGATAAACTAGTACATATAACATGCAGAAATTCTTGCTTATTACTTGCAGTAATTCAATGTTCAAGATATTATCTGTATTAAAAGCCATTATCCTTATTCACATTATTATTTCTAGATAATGCCAGTGCCTTACACCAACACCAGACAACGGCTTCTGTTTAAGCATGTTCACTGTCTTTTTCAACTTCTACCGCGGGAGCCTTCAGTTGTCAATTCAGCCACTATTTCTGTAGAAGAGTTTATATTAGCACCTACACACTCACTTGGGAAATGCCTGACCGGCCATATGGGCAGATTGAAAACTATCAGATTCGTGTTTTGAGAGAGAATATCTCAGATAGTGAAGTTCCTCATGCTATTCAAGTGACTGTGACATCCGAAATGCATGTATGTGTTGCGGACTATAATTTAATGTAAAAAAATATCAAGCTAATAGTTTGAAATTATCTTGTGCATTTGTTGCACAACTTATAAACCCCATCACTACAATAACATTGAACTATATTTTAGCTTCATTTATTATAATGTTATAATTTTCAGACAGTTTTCTCTGGCTATACCATTATTGAGAAATACACAGTTTTTCCAAAAGATACTGTTTGCCTGTTCGCTCAAGTAAGTTTATCAGCATTAAATTAACAATAAATGCATTTTAAAGTAGCTAAATCAAAGTGTATAAACTAGTGACATAGTACACACTCTTCCTATCAATGTCAATTATTGTTGATTTGCAGATTAGAGCAAAAAATATGTACATGTGGGGTCCGTGGAGTGATAATGTGGCATTACTTCGATTTCCTGATGACAGTCCAAATTGTCAGCCTATTCCTAGTAAAAGTAAGTGATTAGTAGCCATTACTATCTCCTTGTGATGCGAGTCCTATGTATTATTGAGGATCAGAGACTAATTTCCTCACAAACACTTCAGTGCCAACGATATGTAGTAATCGCTGCCACCAGAATTGATATCTCCCAGCCTCCCTTACGATAGCTCGTCTCTAGAGAATATTGGCAATAGTTAGAGTTTAACTGTAATTGCACTAACTGGTGAAGAACATCAACTGAACTGATTTTTAAATTTCAGGTGCTGATATACAACTCAATAAATGAGAGCATGACTAGGCATAAATGATGTGATAATGACAGATGGGGTGATGTTACATTAATGAAAGAATGCAAATCATAATGTTCTTCAATAGGTAAGATAATGGGTTCAGAGTGAGGCACAGCTGGTGTGATACTTCACAGCATAACATTGCACAGCAATGATTGCTATGAAAACAAGACACCCATACATTAACTAAGTCAATCCCTAGTATTACTGAATGTGAGGGAAGCTTCTCTCACATCTTCCCCCGCTCCTCTGTTTTTTCTTCTTAACGTTGCATCTGTCTTTTTCTTCATCTTTGTCTCAATCTTCCCCTCAGCTGCTGGCATCTGCTGCTGCAGTTGTTGTCCACGTTGTTGATCGTCGTCATGATGGCGACTGAGCCAATCTGCTACGGTGTTTTCTTCTCCCTTGCGATAGATAATGTTGAAGGAGTAGTCCATCAACGAGAGAGTCCATCTCAGCACACGTTTATTTTTCTGGAATTTGGTCATCATGGACTGGAGAGATTCATGAACAGTGAGTACGTCGAATTTTCTCCCATATAAATAAAAGCTGAAGTGCTTGATGACCTTTACCAAATCCAATTCTTCCAATTCTTGTGCTGCATAATTACATTCCGCGCCGCGCAGCTGGGATGAGTAAAATGCAACTGGCAGCATTCCTTGCTCTCCTCTGTCTACGTGTAATACTGCTCCAACGCCAGTGATGCTTGCGTCCGTCTCCAGCACGAGTTTGTCATCTGTCGTGGGAATGCACAGTTCTATGTTCTTGCACAAACACTTGCACAGCATGTCAAATGCATCAACCATAGACGTAGTCCACTTCACTGTAGTTGGCGAATCTTTTGATGTGGTTGGTGTGAGTATAGAAGTCATCTTATGTATTCCGAATCTTCGATAAAAATTGACGTAGCCCAAGAAGGCTCGTGGGAACTGCTTTTTTTGACACTGGCCTCTTGTAGTTGATGAGAGCCGTGATTCTGTCTGCTGGCACTGACAATCTTCCATGGCCAATTCTGTGACCGAGGAACTCGAGCTCGCTCTTGCCGAACTCACATTTGGCAACTTGGCATGTTAGTCCTGCCTTCTCTAATTGCCCAAAAACTCCTCTCAGATGTTCGAGATGCTGCTTCCAGTTGCTGGACCATATGAGGATATCGTCGATATAGACGCTGCTGTACTCGTGGCAATCTGTCAACACTCGACCCATTAATTTTTGGAACATAGCTGGTGCATTCCGAAGTCCAACGGCATCCGCAGGTATTCCCATTTCCCCCACGGACACAAAAATGCCGTCTTCTGTCTGTCGGAGGGTTCCACTTCGACTTGATGGAATTCTTGCCGGCGATAATCAACGCACAGCCTCACTTTGCCATTTTTCTTGCGTACCGGAATGAGTGGGGATGCCCACGGGCTATCTGATTGTACAATGATGCCGGCGTCTTCAAGGGCTTGTATTTCTGCACGGACGGGCTCTCATAAATTCAGTGGCACTGAATACGGAGGCTGAGACACTGGCTCGGCGTCTTGCGTGTTGATGCTGAGTGTCACCATGTCGGTACTTCCCATGTTGTTTTCTCCAAACACATTGCCGAAGTCTTGCACTAGTGCCTCCAATTGTGCAGCGTCGAATCCCTCGCACTCTCCGCTGAGATTGACTCTGCCATTTTGCCTCCTCCACTTCCTCCTTCTCTGCCTGCATTTTCCTCGTCATTGTCATCCTCGCCCTCTATGACTACGTCCAACCAATTGAAGTCCTTTCTTTCGTCATATCTCCTGAGGTTGTTTATGTGGATACTCTTGCCACCGTTCTTCTTGCCTTCTTTTCGAATTCTGTACACTATGTCTCTGTTTCTGGCCACCACTTCATAAGGGCCTTCCCACGACTCGCTGAGTTTATCGTGCAAGCCTGGAATGCGATACCAAACTTTATCTCCTGGCGCAAATTGTCGTAATCTTGTTCTTTTGTCATACTGCTTCTGACGAGCTTCAACACTTTTGGCGGCTTCGAGTGCTGCTACTTCTCTGATGACTCCGCTGCTTCTGAGTTTTCTTTGTCGTTGTTGTTGGCACCACTGTCACAAACTACCTCGGCCACCACTCCTCCTTCACTCACATCACTTGGTTGGCCGGACAGAACTTCTCCTGGCTGTTCTCTTCCTGCCACCGTTGCTGCGGCAGTTGCTTCTGTTTGTTCGGCATTGCTGCCGATTGTGTTCCTTTCAGCGTTGCTGCTGCCATCCTTGGAGTCAATCACTTCTAGCAATGTTGCCACTGAAGCAGTTACCACTTCACTGCTTGTTTCTTCTTCCTTCTCTTTGTTGCTTCGTGGTTGCTGAACCACCTTGAGCTTTTTGGTGCTCGTTGTCTTGGTGATGCCATTGCTGGCTGTCACTGGATTCTTCTGAGATTCTTGCTTTTTGCTTGTCACTCGGATCTTCTTGTTGTTGCTGGGATTCTTCTCCATTGTCAAGGGCTTGACTATTACTTCTTTGTCTGGGTGTTTGCTGTCAACTGCTGCTTCTTGGCATGCTTGGCGTCTCGTGGTCACTACGTTCACTGATGTAATTGCAGGAGTATTGCTGCTGCCATTGAATAATGCGTGAATGTGCAGTACTTCCTCGCTGTTGCCGAGATCCAGTGGAAACCAAAATTCTGGATGGTGAAATCTCTCTTTGTCCACCATGGCTTTGCGTCTGAACGTCTTGCCACCAATAACGAAACTCGCCGATGCCACGTCTTTGAGTCCTTCTCTGGCACCGTTTGCCCACACTCGTTCTCCGGTGTAATCTTTCTTTGCCACTGCCCTGGCTGGAACTACACCATAGTCGGCACCGCTGTCGATGAGCACTTCTCCTTTCCATTCACTTCTCCCTGGAGCACGTTGTTCTTGAGCTTGTTGGGCCACACAACTCCGATCTTGCGAAAGTTGGAGCCACTCACTTCTTTCTTGATTCCCTTGGGCGGTGGTTGTTTGTTGCCTCCACTTCCTCCATTTTTCTGCGGACACTCGTTGCTCTTGTGTCCCTCCTGCTTGCATGTGTAGCACATTACTGTCATTCACTGTTCCGACGATTTCATGTTGAGAGTGTTGGTCGCTCCGTTGGATTTGTTGTACCAACATGTTTCTGTTTTGTGACCGTATCTTCCACACACTGTGCACGTCGGCCTGTCTCCATCTCGTCTTCCAGTTCCGTATCTGCTGCTGTTACCATTCCGGCCATTGCTGCTGCTGCAATCTTGCTGTTGTCTACCATTCCCTTGGCCACCATTGCTATTGTTACTGCTGTTTCCTCCCGGTACCCGAGACATGTCGCTTGGCATTCTCGTGGAGAGCCATGCTTCTACTACTTCTCGTAACTCCACAATGTTGTTGCTAGCAGTCGTCTCTAGGAACACTTTGCTGTTTTGCGGTAAATATTTTCGCAATCATGTTCACTACCAAATATTTGTTGCGCAATAATCACCTAAAGCAAGGTCAGTAGCCATCTTACTTTATCTTCTAAAATTGTCAGCCTATTTCACAAGTAAATGTAAGTGATTAGTAGCCAATACTATAGACCTTCTAAATTACTCTTAGTAAGATTAATAAAAGAAGAAAAAACACGATTACTGGCAAATTATTGAATGCTATAATTATATAAATATATATTTAAATTTTTTTACCTAAACAAGGTTTGTCACAATATTCTCACTTAATTCAATATCAATTTTGTAAAATTGGGAAGGAATGCATAAAATGGTACCTTCATCAGATTAATAAAATGTCACTCTATGTTTCTAGATCCATTTACCCCAACTCAAACAAATCAGAAAAGCCAAGATATCGGACTTGGCGTGGGAGTAGGTGTGGCCATTGCGGCACCAGTGGTCATCTGCATCATCATTGTGTTTGCGGTCATATGCTTGTATAAGAGAACACAAATGAAGAATGCACTTGAAGTAAGTGTTGGCTAGCGGCTTTGACAAGTTAAATGAAATGTTTCATACCTAATATATTTAATGAAATTGATAGTAGATATTACAAATTAGTGAGATCTATGAGCTATTATCATGTGAGCCTAGCCCTAAACTTACGTGCTAAACGTATAGCTTATTACTAACAATACAGAACTAAGTCAACCTACTTTAGAAAACAACAACAGCAACAATAACAACTGAGTACACGTTTTTATTTTTATTTTTTTTCAATATTATTATTTTTTCTTTTTTTAACACAGAAGTATGATGATTGTCAATTATAAATTCATAATACTGCGCAAATAATCTTTAAATTGTCATTATATTGTGTAGGGAGATTTCAGCATTGGAAAAAATCACAACATATATGTTGAACAGAAATGAAGTTAAAGAAAATAGCCACGGAAAAATGATAACTCAAATTAAACTGTGTGACTTAATTATGTTACTATGTTAAATGTATATGTTTTATTTAAGCTTGTGCTCATTAATTTATAATTTGATTTATTGTGAAGAAATGTCTAAATATTCAGGAGTAGATCGAATCTTTCTCACTTAAAAGGTCTAAAGAGAAACAGAGGCAAAGTATGAAAAAGTCTCAGTTGTCGCCGAAGAATTGAACCCAGGACCCCTGGCTTTAGCTACCAGTGCTCTAGCCACTGAGCTACAACAACTCACAAAAACATCAGTTGTCACCGGGGTTCGATTCCCCGGCAACAACTTAAATTTTTTCACATTTTTCCTTTGTAAGATTCGATTTAGTTTTTATGAAGGATCAGAACTTGATAATATTTAGGAGTATTGCAACTGCTTTCTCACTTTATAGTGAGGCAACTTAATGACATGCTCAATTCCAATTTCTAGCAAGTATGAAAGGTAACTAAAGCTCTTTATTTTAACAGCAATGCAACTTCACCAAATTTAAAATTTTTGTCAAAATCCACCTCAGGAGGCCTTTGGCAAGAAGTCGAAACAATTGATTTAATAAGGCTCTTAAATTATTATTACTTATTATTTCAACTGTTGAAGAATCAAAGGCATCTCACCTGTTAAACTCTTGTATTGTGTGAGAAGAAGTCAGATTTTAATTGTTAGCTCTTATTATAGCAAATTGGAGTGATTGATATTATATGCCACTATAGATGTACTGGCTACAAATGAGTATATCCAAGAGATATATGGTAGACAGTGAGATAAGTGTTTTATTTGATTCAGTCATTGATCTTGGTGTGTGGTAAGGTTGGTGTGTGTGTTGGAATGTTATAATGAGACAAAATACCAGAATAGTGATTTTCTAAAATGTATCAATCCTTCATTAATTCCACAACCTCTAATTAAGGGCAACTTACCACATACTTTAATCACAACAAATTCAACATGTAACTGCACAAATATTATGCTATGAATTAATGACGTGGCAAATATGCATGTATACATACGTATGTATATGTATTAATACTGTAGTCTCAGTTTTGTCTGAAGTAACTGAATTTTTCATTTGCTAAATGTTTTTTTTTGTCAAAGTCAAATATGCAAAATATCAAACTTTTTTGCATGTGGTTTTTGTTTCCCACACACATCTATCAGGGAAATATCATATGATGTTGCCCTATTATCTATCAGAACACTATGAAAAAACGGCAATTTCCTGATTATATGGAAAACAAAATGTCGTGATATTTTATGTACTGTATTTCTTACATATTTTCATTGAAACTTGTCATATTTCTTAAGTACTTGCCCTCATTCTCATTGACTTTAAGATATCATTTCCAACTATCCATATCATGCTATTTAGGAGCATTAAGTGATAATAGCTACCATCAACAGCAGTACTAGGGGATTCCATGGAATTTTATGAGCATTAAGCAACGATAGCTATCAATACCAGGTGAACGGTGCGATATCTCGCAAATTAGATGGCTTAATTTCATTACTATGTATCTAAGTTGATTGGCTCATTTACCATTTGTCACAGCACCACAAAAGTCATCATTATCCAAGCACAATACAATCAGTATTCAAATATCTATCACATTGCAAACATAAGATACTGACTATTATATAATTGAACACTGCCAATATATATTATCTCATTTTGATACATTGTATATAGGTAAATAGCTTCCAAGTGATCTGCTTTCGTATTTGTATAACAATTAAGTCTAAGAAATCTGGAATGAATCAGCAAAAATAAATACCAATATGTATATAGAGGCAATCTGTAAAATCAAGAAGAAATGTAACTGTCACAAGCCTGAAATCAAAGTTTGCAATGTAACATTTATAGCTCTCTAGTGCAAATGATCGTTTTGGCTTGGCACACTGACAGGCAGTAGGTATGCAGATCATGCACTTTCATCCTGGGCTAAGAAATGTTGTGAAACACTTCCTGGTAGAACTCATGATAATAGTCACTAAATTGATCAGACTTGGCTATTTAGAAAGATATCTACTTCCTTGTTCATTTCTTATAGTGACTGACAATATTTGATTGTTGAACACAGCCACTATGGAGATCCTTTGGGTTCATTACATGCTATCGACTCTCTTTTCTTCAAGAACAGTTTGGGCCAGGAATGATCTGAATGGAACAGTCACTGGATGTGATGGCCATCCTTGCAGCACAGGAGAGCCCAATGTTCTGCCATTAACATCTGACCAAGAAGAGGCTATATTACTTGCTAGATGCCAAGCCAAGTGTTTAGAAACAGTGAGTGGATTGTCTCAGGAAAAAAAAATTGAAGTTACCTTACCTTACTGTTTAATGTTCTTTGCAGTACTGTGAGCAAGAATTCGAAAATTCAGTAAGTTCTATTTTTTGCAGAATGATAAAGATACAGGTTGACTTTGTTCTATCTGTGATCAACTTTTGTAAGATAAATTACAGAATAATGGCTGAGTGCTAGATTCATCCTATGTTTTTGCTCACATCATTTCAGATTCCAACAGTTGTTAATCTCACACTCAAGTTGTAGAACTTCAACAGCCAGATTAACTGAAGATGATATATCACTCGTTCTGGTTGTAGCTATGTAATTAATGTTAAAACAAAGTAGCTTAGTACAGCAGCAAGATAAATTAGGTAGCTAATCTATTAAACTAAAAACGTCACTCTATAGTTTCTTTTCTCTCTGTAATTTCCTTCTTACATCTGATGACGAATTAACACATTGTTATTAGCGAACATGTGTCAGAAGTCTATAAAATTTAAAATTCTAATGATATTATTATTAATTTAAGGCTACTGAGTTTAAATTGACTTTGTAAAAGCATGTGCAATAATGATTATTTTTGTATAAAAATATTTTCGGAAAAGTAGATATATTGACACAGAACTTATGATAGTTTTACTATAAAGTTACTATTAGCTACTTAGAAGGAATAGTGGCTCGAACCTCTGGTATATCATAGACAATAGCTCGTTAGCAAATACTCCTGAGAGTATTTGCTTGCGGTACAATTTACTATAGCTAGATATGGGCTGGAATTTAGTAAAAGCAAGAGCTTGTAACTACATTTATAGAACTACTTAGATATGATAAGTACAACCTTTCATTTTACAATCTAAATGTTGAGAGTAGCCACCAGATAACAATGGCAGGCTCACAGCTATTTATTATTTATCAAATGATAATATGTGATTGCTTGTGGCTAACCAAAATTTTAATCTTGCTAAAATACAAACCAAACATAAAGAGTGGCCACAAGAAACTTTTAATGCATTACACAGGCATCATAATGCCAGCCTTTATCATCTCTGAGACACCCTATTAAAAAAAGAATTAATCATTATTAATGAAATTTTACCTTTCTAATAAATTTTGTACAGTAGAAGCTAGTTACAAATAGAGCAATTTGTTCCACTACATTTTCCAAGTATCATCCACGGAACTAATACAGTATTAGCTAGTCGCATTTCCTTAAGCAATTACTGCGGTCTTGTTCTTGTTTCCTGTTCTAATTATGTGCTATGCTTTTATGAAACATTACAGACGAGAAGAAATAATGTCCTTTGGCCTGCTATATCGTTGATTGATATTATAGAAAGTTTCTGCTTAAATACCAGTGAAGTAAGTTGCAATTTCTAAAATAGTATTAGCTATTTGCATCACGAAGTGATAAGTTATTTAATATCTGCTTTAAGCTATAAATAATATCCCACTAAAAGTACAATTACTAAAATCATATCGATGTATTTCTGTTCGGCAAACAATTTACTAAATTTATTTCTCCTTTATTATTGCTTCCAATTTTTGAAGACAATATTTTGCATATAAATAGAAACTATATGGTTTGCAAATCGTAACATTATTATTATTTGTTAAGACATCAGTAATAGGAAATGGCGAACAGAAATTAGTATATTGAAATGTTTGATTGCTTCTTCTATTACAATTCAGGTTGTCAAACTGTTCAGGCAATGATAATGATGAATGCAATGCTACCAGACACCAGGAGCAAGTCCACTTATAAGAACATTGTGATTGTCATTGAGGTGAGCAACAATAAAGAATGTTAATACAGTGTAATAAAGATCTGCATTCATACACAGTTATTGAAGTTGTCTTATATTATTGTTACTGTAGGATCCAGCAGATATAGCAAGAGAGAGTCCACACGCACAGCCTCTGGTAGCAGTGGAACTACAAAACCAAACCATCACCAATATATACATAGTGGCTGAACGAACAACTGCGTACAAGATAAACAAACACAACATTCCTTTTACATTGTCATCTATCTTTTATGTTTTCAATTTGGAATATCCAAGTGGATGTACCAATGTTTATGTTTTAGAGCATTTTTTTAGACAAAGTATATAAAAGAAGCAAATTACAACATTTTATTGGAAGCATAAATAACATAATGATTTTTTTGTAAACTTTTATTCAATTATGAAATTTGTATGAAAATTATACTAAAATATAGTATGTAAATCATTCTTTTTTTCTTGGTTATCCAATCAATTTCCTATGGAGTTACACATAACCATGCCTTTTGTTTCGTGCTTACAAACTCGGAAGGAGGGGGTGGTTATTTCATTTTATTTTGGCCATCACATGCTGTAAGTACGTCTTCTGTGTGTGGAGGTGCGATTTATTTTTGTCTTCTCCAAGGACTAATGTATAATGTAATTTTTTTTCCAACTAATAATTAGGATCTCCACCTCCGGTGAATGATGGAACATCATTGTCCTCAATATCACATTCTGTGCCTTCAGCAGCCTCATCGTCGATGTCGTCGAAGTCTCGATTCGTGCCATCCTCAGTGTCTGTGAACACTCCCTCAGTGTCGAAGTCTAGATTCGTGCCGTCCTCAGTGTCTGTGAACACTCCCTCAGTGTCTGTGAACACTCCCTCAGTGTCTGTGAACACTCCCTCAGTGTCTGTGAACACTCCCTCGGTGTCGAAGTCGCGATTCGTGCCGTCATCAGTGTCTGTGAACACTCCCTCAGTGTCGAAGT
>WLWD01001071.1_pt1 | contig 26328 bp, 10 predicted proteins | sample 6712731 | NCBI WGS metagenome assembly WLWD01 (sample SAMN12718690, study PRJNA576275) | sponge metagenome | isolation source: marine sponge | host: Mycale hentscheli | place: New Zealand: South Island, Marlborough, Capsize Point | collected 2014-11-01 | reverse complement strand
TTGGATCGTCTCCTGAACAAGCCACCTCGTGTGAACTATTCCTCTACTGGCATCTGTGAGGAAATAGTCATAGTTCAAATAGGCCCCTCCTCCACACATACTTCAGCTTACACCTGTGAAGACAACACATGGAAAGTCACTGACTTTGACGAGTCTGTGGTTTCTCAATTGGATAGTTTCAAAGAGTTTATTCCAGGAAATGCCATAAAAAGGCCACGGCTGCAGCATTATGAATCCAGTCCATACCAGCTAGACTATCCAGGGTCTGACATTCAGTATCACGTGAGAGAAGTACTGAATAAACATAACATAAAAAATATTGCAGATTTGCAAACAAAAAATTCTCTTTACATCAGAGATACAGGCGGACAGGTGGAATTTCAAGAGAGCCTTTCTCTTCTGATTTTTGGTCCTTCTATTTTTATCTTTGTCATGAGAACTGACATTGACATTCATACAAAGAACATCATTCAGTACAGATCAGCCAATGGAGAAATTATCAACCAGTATCAATCCTCTATTTCTACAATGGATGCTCTCATTCAATTCCTTACCAGTGTTTCTGCCATACAGACAACTGAAGAAGGTGTGCTTGAGATGGTTTCCTCAGTGTGTCACGAGCCTATTGTCTTTATAGTAGGTACACATATTGACATGATTGGTTCAGAAGCTCAATCAGTTCTTGACAGCATCAATCTAATGCTTCATGAAATGATTTGTGAGAGAAATTTCTTCCACTTAGTTCGTTATTCTAATGGTCCTTTGAACACCGTCATGTATAAGGTAGACAATACCAGCAGTGAAGACCAGCAATTTCAGAAGCTTCGCTCTGATATCAACAAATTCATTCGTGATAGAGATGAGTTTTTGATTGAATATCCTGTGAGTTACCTACTCTTCTGTCTGGAACTACACAGTATTCACGAGACAGTCTTATCGATGGATCGTTGCAAGAAATTAGCAGCCAAGTTTTATATTGAGGAAAAAGAGATGGGGTCACTTCTTCATTTCCTTCATTTCAGAGTAGGTATTATCCAGCACTATGACATTGAAGGTCTATCAGATGTCATTATTAAAGAGCCTCAAGTTCTCTTTAACAAAGTCACTGAACTTATACTGGAAACTTTCTTGTCATCTGGATCTATCCCAAAGAGTCAGCAAGACAGTTTCTGCAAGAGAGGAATTTTAGAGGCTTCTGTTTTTAAAAATCTTTTGAGTGAGAAGGACAAAATCACACCAGACCAGTTTCTCAAGTTTCTTCTTCACCTTCGTGTAGCTGTTTCTATTACCGACAAGAAGGGAGTGCTCAAATATTTCATTCCTTCAGTTCTGAATCATGTTGAAAAGTCTCCATCAGAACGAACCAATACTGTTATTGCTCCTCTTGCTATCACTTTCAAACTTGGTCACTGTCCTCAAGGATTGTTTGGTATGCTCATTTCTTACTTATTGAATCCTAAAGGAGATCAGAATCTTACATTTGATTTGATAGAAAACCAAATTTACCAAGATCAAGTGTCTTTGCGGGTGAAATCTTCAGTTGATGTGGACCAAATTTGCCTCAGAAGTCATCTCTCTCATCTTGAAGTCAGTTCTGTTCTTCAGAATTACCCTCCAAATGTGTTAGCTCTTCCAAGAATAACTTCACCAAGTGAAGTTTGTAGTAAACTTCGGCAAACATTCGATACCTGTCTTCAATTATCTCTAAATAAGTTGCACTATGACTATGGCAAAGTGGAGCCTTATTTCAGTCTGAAATGTCACCTTGAGAATTGTTGTAAACTGCATGAAGTCCAATTAGAAATGACAACGTGGGCTATGCACTGCTGTACTCACAATATACGAATAGCTCCCTCAGAACCTGGAATGTTGTGGTTTAATGGAGGTAGGTAGTGTTTAAATAAATTTAATGCTTTATGATTATATTTGTATTCTGTATTCTTTAGAATCCTCTACTCATTCAAAATCTTCACTAGCTGAGGCAAATATTTCCCAAGTACCAAGTAAGTTGGTTAACATTACTATGAAGGACTTCAATAACTTTTTTCATTACTATAAATAGTAGACTCAGACCAAGTTGGCACCAGTAGTGAAGAAACTCCATCTCACAATAAGACATCTTCAACGGATGTCAAATGTATGTCACTCTGTGTTGTATTGCATTTGTTGATTTATTTGTTTCAATGTTTAAAGTAACTATTAGCTGTAGTCTCATGAACCAGACCCTTTACCGACCGAGCAGTGAAGGAAGGGTCTGGTCATCATCTATACAATGTTTGGTTCTATGGGAATGTAATTAATGGATTTGTTTACTTCCTGTCAGGGTGGTGTGGTCAACTTAAAAGAGTTCGGCTTAATTGGCTTTTGCAGAAAATTGCTAAAAAATGAATATACCAGCATTGCTTTGGTCATCACAAAGTAGAGACAGCAACAAAAGAACATACTAGCCCTAAGAAAAAACCTGAACGCTATAATATAGAGCAAAGAAATTCTCTGAGACAGTTGGAAGTGATACTAATAATCCCATTCCTTTATAAAATATATATTTTGATTAATTTATTTGTAGCTAGCCCAGCAGCAGCATCCTTTATTCATTTTTTTTAAGGCATCATCACCATATGTCCCAAAACTTAGTTTCACTCATCAGCAGATCACCATATGTCTCTAAACTGATAGAGGTGAGGAGCTTAGGAAGAGCCAATACTTTAATTTCTACAAGCTATTACTTTTTTACCTGCACAGCTTCAGCTGCGCAATTCTATTTACATACCTGTGGGTACTTGTTAAATTACACTCAAGTGGGTGTAAACAAACCGCACCCCATAAGCTATACATGCTATAGTATTGTTCCCCATGAATCCAAACTATATTAGATGTATGCTGTATTTTTCACTAGCTTTTTTTTTAACAATACAGTATTCGTTTAGGAAATGATAGATTTGAATGGCCAACAGCCATATAGTGTATAATTCGCTGAAAGTGTGCAAGGGCCACTTTGATCTTTGAATATGTAGCTATTCGTACTCCTCTTTTATTTTAGAAATTTTTAGGTCTAATCAATATAGATAATGGGGAATATTGTATATATAATGAACCAATTATGACATTGAACTAAATAGACCACTTCTTCTATGTAAAGTATGACTTTTGAGTTCGAAGGTAGTAATGTTGATTATTTTTTCATATGTTATAACAAAAAGCCTTGCATTCTTAAAGTGGTGACAGTGATGTTATAATTATATACATTATTACTATAGGTGACAAATCTTTTAGAGGATCCAGCTCAAGTGACAAGATATCTACTGATCTGAGACCAAGTAATAATACAAGTGGAGATGATATCAAATGTTTGATTGAATTATTGCATGAAAAATATTTGTTTCATGTGTTTTATGTATTTATTGTTTTATGACATGTCTCTTCAATCCAGACTGTCTACGAGCAGTTGTACTCACTTATTGTTTTGATTTGGTATCATAATAAATGTTATATTATTAGGTGACAATAACTTGAGTATATTTCGGAGTGTGTATCCTGACTTGGTAAACTCAGTGAAGCCTTGTGTTATGACAGTAGCTGATCACTGCTACAGTATTGGACTCATATCACAGAATACCTATGACCAACTTCGTGACCGTAAAGACTTGATTGACGAAAACAAAGCAAGGACTCTTTTGGACAACATTCGTATAGCCTTTTCATCGAGGCCCTCAGCTCTTAAAGAGTTTGTTACTATATTGTTTCAAACAGGAGAATGTGATCGTTTAGCAGAAAAAATACAGCAACAACTCCAGTAAGTGTATTGTTATTATTGTAGTATTTGAATTATTGTACAATTTGTCAGATTTTGACTAAGCTACATGAGCATAAATTTGAAAACACTCATTGTATTACAATTTATATTTTTATGTATCATATCCCATATTTCAAATTTACACATTGTTGATGTATTTCTACTGAATCAATTTTCATTAAAAAAATTTTTAAGATAGTAGTTTGATAATTACACTCTGTCCAGGCCTGCCTGAACCAGTCAGCATCCAGTCCACATCGACTGAACACAACTGAAACAGCTTCTAATGTTTACAACAAAGGGGAAGTATCTGAACTCTATTGTCAATAAGTTATCACTATTAAGGGTGCACTACCACCGGAACTTGTGGTCATTAAGCGATTCAATACAATACCACAGAACCGCCCGTAACTCGATCCTAAATTGGTCCACGCGAACTGCCTATTCATGCGCAACTCATACGCGTATCAATTAACTTTGCCGCCAAAACTTTGTCAATTTACCACAAAAGCTATATTACCCACGAGCCCACCAGCTACCGCTAGTGATTGCTTTAGGGAAGCCATAATGGGTAGAAGTAACAAAAGGAAGCAGCAATTAACTGCAGCCAGGTCAAAAAGGTTTTGTGAAAGTAAGTAGTTTGTGGTGTTTTTTTTTTATTAAACATACCTGAAACAAAAACACTCAATTATAGCTCCACACCAGGGCAGGAGCCACACAGTTGATCAGGTTAGAAATAATAATAATAAAAAAAAGGATTAATTTTACAATGCAACATGAATCTAAGGCTGAGGTGGATGAAATCAACATGGAGAGCCAGGGAGCTGCCTCTGTTTTAGAAGCAGAGAGTGACAGGGTTATCTTCTATCCTGGACTTGCGTCCTCTCCTTCAGAAGGCCAGGAAGCTATGTCGTCTTCTCCAATGAGCCAGGAAACTGTATCCTTTCCTCTGGAGAGCCAGGGAGCTGGAGTTGTGAATTTTAGTCCTGAGAGTCAGACAGCTGAATCTGACGTTAGAATTCCTATATTGACAAACACATGAAAGTATTATTTCATATTTAAAAACAAAACAAAAAAACTTGGTTGATTTTGACGCTATATCTGTTGTGAAGCCATATTATGGTCTAAAGTGTTATTAGTAAATAGTATTGAAAAAAGTCTAAACCACTTCTACACCTGTAATTAACCAACAACAGTCCAGCGAGCTATTATATGTTAAATACTATGCTGATATAGTTCTCAATACATCTACTACTTGCACGCTGCAATTAATTATAATGGTGTATAGGTAATGCCCACTGAAGCACATACCTCCGTCATCCAAGAGGTACAGACTTTTGCCAAGGATGCAGGGTTCACCACAGAATTGGTCCACTCAGTTCCTAAGAGTCAGTGTTGCAACGTATTGTCTCTTCTCACCTGACCCCATGAGTCCTGTTAGGTTCCAATGTGCAAGGGAAGTAGGAGCTGAAGTCCATTCTCACTTTGCATAGTCAGTGATTGTTGCATGACACTGGTGCCTTATGAAATTCACAGGAGCCCAGACTGCAGTGCCCAAATGAAGGCTCATAACCATTTTTACAGTTAGGTTTGACGGAGATTATATCAATTTACTTAACCTAACGATCAGCAATTCCCTTTATATTTATCAATTCAAATTATGCTTAAAAAATAATGAAGAAAAGACTGTTACTTCCATCACCCTTGAAACTATTTCTGATGTTGCAAGTAGCTAATCTACCATTAACTTTGACTACACACATCTATAGCTACCCATACTTCACAATAATATGCTCAAGGTGGGGAGCACCCGTCAATTTTTTCTCATGAATTCTTATTAGCTATATTTCTTGGAAAAGAGCTTTACATTGACTGAGCTGAATCATAGTGAAAATTGCATGGAAAACTAGATAAGAAAAAAATTAAGATTATCTCACTCAGTTCAATTTTTTTTTTGTTCTTTTCTATGGATTCCTTTGCAATCTCCATCAGTTTAATGTTGCAGTTTGTGCGTCGACATGTAATGCTGAACTTTTAATATTGTCAATTCTTCTCTTCTTAACTCAAGAAAATGACGACACCCGATTTGCCATAACTACAGCTGTAAATACCAAGTGAGCTCTATATTTGGTACTGGTTTCATGAGCTAATCAATATCATTGAAATTTAATGTGTAATTCATTTTTATAAGGAGTAATAAATTGCATTATGGGTGCCCCCAAGCCATAAATATAGGAGGAGGAGATGGAGGGAGGAAGGGCAGTACCCCCCCGCTCCCTCTCCCCCTTCACTGTCATCACCCCTGAGTTTAGGTGTGTCTTAATACTGGAAACCTACAACTTTAATAATTAACCAACTGGAATGGATGATTGATTTAGCTACCAAAAGTTGGCTACTTTACATAGCTACTGCTGAATCAGTGTTTCCTGACAAGTAGCAATTGATTGCCATTGTCTTATATACTGGCAAGGCTGGAGTATTGTCTCCTTTTGCAAGGCAGGACATTTCTGAAACATTTCTACTTGCGCAAGTTAGGAACACATCCTTTCACTAAGTTTTTAAGCAGGAAGGTGTCCTACAGTTGCAATAAACGGTGAAAAGCAGAATTACTCTTATCAGGCATGGAGGAGTAAACACTAGGGTAAAGTGCTTCAAGCATATCTGCAAGCATTTAAAGAAGTACTTAACCACAATCACAAGTGTATTTGTACTTTTATTGATATAACGCTTAAAGCACAACTTCAGGAACTTTCAAAGTCAGCTACAGTTCTAAAATATATAATGAAAGTAATTATGTTATCTATTATGTATTATTATAAATCAAGAAATATTAAAATGCTCATTGTAATGGCATATAAACATTAGTATTTTGAAGTAGCTGTTGTCTTGCCTGCATCTTTTACATCTAGTTACTTCAGCCAGCAATACTTTACTAGAGCGTGATGAAGCTGGACTCCAAAACACACTTTCAGCTATTAAGGATAGTGCTGGAAAATTTGATACTTTTTCTTGCCAATAATTTAGAGGGCACTGTTCAGGACTGAGCCTGAACAAGTCAACACCAGAAGGGGTTGCCAGCCTCAAAACTTAATGATATTCATGGAACATAGAACCACAGTGCTTGTATCATGTTGCAATGTCTTATAATTTGTACATTGTACGTTTCTTAACTATTTGCTCTAGCCTTTTCCAATTGACTTTTAGACATGCAGGTGGTGAAATTTTAGCAGCTCCCATTGCAAATGCCTCGGTGCCAGTGATAGGGGTATATGCAAATTTATAGCCGCAGCTGGAGTGAGTAGTTCTGGTCCTCAACTCGCTTGAAAGGCCACACCCCGTGCCAGAGGAGATTATGTCCCCTTGAGCAGGCACAGTTCCTAACCCACACATTGCTCTCAGTTTCTTTTTTTTAATTCATTGCCACTGCATTTTTAAAAGCACATTTAACATACATCACATGATCATATGAGTAAACTTTTAATTAATGGTCAGCAGTTGCAGTGACGCTTGCAAGCAAATTGTGCCTAAGTACTTTTAGATATGCTTAAAGTAATACTTATTTCAAGATAATGCTTAAGCACAAGCTTTTAGCGTTTCTTTGAAGTTCGAGTTCACATTATCATTGCCGGGTGTGCTTATAACTCATTTAACAATATTCACAGACAAACCATAGCATTTTACCTGTAGCAAACTTGAATGGCCCTCACACTTATTATCTTGTGCCCACACATTGATGAATCAGTTAAACTCCAGGGGATGTCTCATACACCTACCATGACAATTTCTCTCCCTATTGCTGGTAAGTTTTTGTTCTTTGCTTGGAATCTCTTTTCGCAGCCAATGAAAAACTTTCACCTTAGATTTAAGAACTGTACAATATACAATGTGGAGATGAGATAACAATATTGATAGGTTTATTTAGTCTTACTACTCTTCTTATTATAGCTAAAGGCTTGCATGGCACGACAAATACATCAGAGGAATTCCCATTGGTGTGCAAATCTGATACATTCTGAAGAGTATCAGCATCTTTTTTTTTCTCGACACTGGGACTTGTTTGAAGGATTGCATTTACAAGAGCTGTACTGCAATTCTAAATTAAATTAGGTTATTGTACACAGCATGTACACTCACTGAGCATGACTAACCTCAGTAATACAATCAAATGGTTATTTTACTGATTGTTGTTATGATGTATTCAGAAATGTAGTACCAGATACTTTCTCTGCTGTCAGATTAAGAACCTCATTTGTAGAAGGTTTGCAATGTTGCACAAAGGTTGGTTATTGTATTACTCCATAACAATCCCACGTGGCATAAACTTACTTCTACTATTATTTATGTCATCTTTGACCATAGGTGAGAGAAATTCCACTAAATCCTCAGGAAAAAAGTTCACAAGAATTGATTCACTGAGTTCCTAAACGTGGCATTAATGATAATGATACATGTATTTATTCACAAACAGTACAGTTACAAACATTTACCACAGCATGCTCTTGGAGAAGGAGGAGGAGGTGATGACATAGGACCTCATATTCTATCTGCTGAGCATATGGGAGATGGCAGGAGATCTGTATGACATAAAACTCTTTAACCTAGGTGACCATATTACAACTATTAGGTGCATTGATATTATAGGTATTTTTAACATGATAAAGTAAAACTAAATTAAAAGTGTAAGGATATATAAAAATTGTATAATTCACAAAGATATTGAGACCGCAGAACTGTAGCTGATTATTTTGATCTGCTTATTCTTAGTGTTGCTGTAAGTTTAACAAAAGAAAATGAACGATAAAAATATAGATAATCAGTGAATTTGACATGTTCACTCCTTATACACACTTTCCTGAATATTCATGTACCAGATAAGGTCCTAGCCAGTGCCTGGCTAACTTGTCTCCTTTCCTATGATCTTTTGCACTGTTATGAACAAGAACAGAATCACCAATGTCTAATGTCTAATAGAAAAAAACATTAAATGTATCTTCAATGCACTGAATATATATCCATTCATTTACTACTTACTTTTCTTATAACTAAGTTTCCTATCAATTTTTATTGAAGTGAAACTTGTGCTGTTTAAGTATTGCCTGGACTTTAGTAAATATTATCATTTTCAGTTTTACCATCTTCTGGCAATATTTTTCTACAGTCTTCTTTCTATTCTTCTTCATAATAGTATCACTAGGATCCAATTCCTATTCTGTTGGAAGAACAGCTTTCATACAGTATCACTAGGATCTAATTCCTGTTCTATTGGAAGAACAGGTTTCATACAGTATCACTAGGATCCAATTCCTGTTCTATTGGAAGAACAGGTTTCATATAGTATCACTAGGATCCAATTCCTGTTCTATTGGAAGAACAGGTTTCATATAGTATCACTAGGATCCAATTCCTGTTCTATTGGAAGAACAGCTTTCATACAGTATCACTAGGATCTAATTCCTGTTCTATTGGAAGAACAGGTTTCATATAGTATCACTAGGATCCAATTCCTGTTCTATTGGAAGAACAGGTTTCATATAGTATCACTAGGATCCAATTCCTGTTCTATTGGAAGAACAGGTTTCATATAGTATCACTAGGATCCAATTCCTGTTCAATTGGAAGAACAGGTTTCATAAAGTATCACTAGGATCCAATTCCTATTCTATTGGAAGAACAGGGTTCATAAAGTATCACTAGGATCCAATTCCTATTCTATTGGAAGAACAGGTTTCATACAGTATCACTAGGATCCAATTCCTGTTCTATTCAGTTGAAAATTTGAGCACATTAAGCCTATGAAGATGTCCAAGTATTATATATCACCATTAATTTGATATGTCTACTTCCTCTCCGTTCACTGGATGTGGCAGGTAGCCTTTATTGAAAACTGCACGACATACTTTAAGGAATCAATTTTTCATAATTCCTAACCAGTGATATCTAGAGAATTTATAAGTGTTATGAAAACCCCACAAAAAATTAATATTCATTCCCTATGCAGTTATGGGCACTTTTACCTGCAAATCATTGTATAAATGAATAGGGCCACACTCTTAGCTGTCTTATGTTGTAAAAGTTGCCGCCTCTGGCAAATTTGAAAAGGATCCACTCTTAAGATGATGTACTGATTAACACTCTTTGTCACTGAAAGATGTCCAATCAAGTCAATTACAACCTGCACAAAGATAATTAGCTTGCAACAAGTCTGACTAATGACAGCCACTTCATTTATAATAGTGACAAGATAATAACAGTCTGAATCTCAATCTGACAGGAACAATAACTGAATGATACAATACTTATAAGAAAGGCAGCGCAGGGCCTCTTCACAAAACAAAGGGACAAAAAATTAAAGGAAGGCGGCGCAGGGTCTCCTTACAAAACAAAAGACAAAAGAGTACTGACAGGAAATAAAACAGGAAATGACCAAATAATCAAATGAATAGAGTTCAATGACATGTATAAGTGCATAGTAATTACTACTCAATTGCATTTTCAACAATTCCATTATTAAAAGTCTCTTCCATAGTTATAGAAATGTATAGTCACAACAAAATCAACAATGGTTTAGGATTTTGCATTGCAAACATGTATCATCTCAGGATGACACTCTTGTAAGTCTCACTACAATGTCAAATAAAAAAAAAACTATTGATGTTCATACAATCACATAATTATGGTACATATTATTTGTACATTGGTTTATTTTGACTTAAATAAATTAATTATTTTGTGTTTTAGAGCTTAATTACAAATCGACCTGCTATGGCCATATCTAATTAAAAGAACTACGACGATCAACAGTACATGAAAATAAGAATAAGAACAAATGAGCATGCTAGAATAATAATGTTAATAAATGAAATAAAATGTACTGCTATATATAGTTGTTTTGACGGTTAAGAGTTCGACAACTAAGTAATACTGTTCTCTCTACAACAGTAACACAGCCATTCTCGCAACTTCTTCCTTCTAAAGCTCCATTTTGTCATCTTCCACTAATGTACAAACTACCAAAGCTAATGCTTCACAACTACCTACCAATCAATCAGCCAAGCATCTCTTATCCAAATCTACTGGACCACTCCCACTTAAATCTACTGGATCACTCCCACTTTAATCTACTGGACCACTCCCACTTTGTACTAATGCCTGAAGTTGGTCTACATACACATCTAAACATGTATAACACCATGCCAATAAGGCCTTCTGACCTAGATGACTTAGTATATTGGTATGATATATATAATTATTATTACATTTGATTACCTTTCATAAGAAGAAACCAAATCAGCTATTTTAGCTATAATATTCGGCACATGGACAAATGGTGTACGTCGTATTTCTTCACCTCCTCTAGGAAGAGGAAAGAGAACGCCCACATCTAAGCAAGTTATATTATCCCCAGAGAGATATTTAGCCAAAATGCACTGCTTGTTTTCACTTGGCTATAGAGATATTTTTTGTATTTTGAGCCATCTGCAATTACACAAAGTACATTTTAACATATTTATCAAAGTATCTATTATTCACCTCCTAATTATAGACAATGTATTTGAAGATAGTGACAAGTCAGCTTTCATGGCAAGTCCCTGGTCATCTAGAATAACCACGGGAAGTTCTGTTGTATAAAGTTACTGCTGTCCTTCATTTTTGGCAAGTCATTTAATGTAATCCTGAATTTGGTGCAATACTGCTCCCCATACTCATGGCTTGATATGCCAGCACTGACATACAGTGTGCCTACTAGAGCATGATATGCCAGCACTGACATACAGTGTGTGTACTAGAGCATGATATGCCAGCACTGACATACAGTGTGCCTACTAGAGCATGATATTCCAGCACTGACATACAGTGTGCCTACTAGAACATGATATGCCAGCACTGACATACAGTGTGCCTACTAGAGCATGATATGCCAGCACTGACATACAGTGTGCCTACTAGAGTATGATATGCCAGCACTGACATACAGTGTGTGTACTAGAGCATGATATGCCAGCACTGACATACAGTGTGCCTACTAGAGCATGATATGCCAGCACTGACATACAGTGTGTGTACTAGAACATGATATGCCAGCACTGACATACAGTGTGCCTACTAGAGCATGATATGCCAGCACTGACATACAGTGTGTGTACTAGAGCATGATATGCCAGCACTGACATACAGTGTACCTGCTAGAGCATGATACCCCAGCACTGACATACAGTGTGCCTACTAGAGCATGATATGCTAGCACGGACATGCAGTGTGTGTACTAGAATATGATATGCCAGCACCGATATACAGTGTGTGTACTAGAGCATGATATGCCAGCACTGACATACAGTGTGTGTACTAGAGTATGATATGCCAGCACTGACATACAGTGTGTGTACTAGAGCATGATATGCCAGCACGACATACAGTGTGCCTACTAGAGCATGATATGCCAACACTGACATACAGTGTGCCTACTAGAGCATGATATGCCAGCACTGACATGCAGTGTGTGTACTAGAACATGATATGCCAGCACTGACATACAGTGTGTGTACTAGAGCATGATATGCCAGCACTGACATACAGTGTGCCTACTAGAGCATGATATGCCAGCACTGACATACAGTGTGTGTACTAGAACATGATATGCCAGCACTGACATACAGTGTGCCTACTAGAACATGATATGCCAGCACTGACATACAGTGTGCCTACTAGAGCATGATATGCCAGCACTGACATACAGTGTGCCTACTAGAGCATGATATGCCAGCACTGACATACAGTGTGCCTACTAGAGCATGATATGCCTGCACTGACATACAGTGTGCCTACTAGAGCATGATATGCCAGCACTGACATAAAGTGTGTGTACTAGAGCATGATATGCCAGCACTGACATACAGTGTGCCTAGAGTATGATATGCCAGCCTGACATACAGTGTGCCTACTAGAACATGATATGCCAGCACTGACATACAGTGTGCCTACTAGAGCATGATATGCCAGCACTGACATACAGTGTGCCTACTAGAACATGATATGCCAGCACTGACATACAGTGTGTGTACTAGAACATGATATGCCAGCACTGACATACAGTGTGTGTACTAGAGTATGATATGCCAGCACTGACATACAGCCACATCCATGGATGTGTGTACTAGAACATGATATGCCAGCACTGACATACAGTGTGCCTACTAGAGCATGATATGCCAGCACTGACATACAGTGTGTGTACTAGAGTATGATATGCCAGCACTGACATACAGTGTGCCTACTGGAGCATGATTTGCCAGCACTGACATACAGTGTGTGTACTAGAGCATGATATGCCAGCACTGACATACAGTGTGCCTACTAGAGCATGATATGCCAGCACTGACATACAGTGTGCCTACTAGAGCATGATTTGCCAGCACTGACATACAGTGTGTGTACTAGAGCATGATATGCCAGCACTGACATACAGTGTGCCTACTAGAACATGATTTGCCAGCACTGACATACAGTGTGCCTACTAGAGCATGATATGCCAGCACTGACATACAGTGTGCCTACTAGAGCATGATATGCCAGCACTGACATACAGTGTGCCTACTAGAACATGATATGCCAGCACTGACATACAGTGTGCCTACTAGAGTATGATATGCTAGCACTGACATACAGTGTGTGTACTAGAGCATGATATGCCAGCACTGACATACAGTGTGCCTACTAGAGCATGATATGCCAGCACTGACATACAGTGTGTGTACTAGAACATGATATGCCAGCACTGACATACAGTGTGCCTACTAGAGCATGATATGCCAGCACTGACATACAGTGTGTGTACTAGAGCATGATATGCCAGCACTGACATACTGACATACAGTGTGCCTACTAGAGCATGATATGCCAGCACTGACATACAGTGTGTGTACTAGAGCATGATATGCCAGCACTGACATACAGTGTGCCTACTAGAGCATGATATGCCAGCACTGACATACAGTGTGCCTACTAGAACATGATATGCCAGCACTGCACTGACATGATATGCCAGCACTGACATACAGTGTGCCTACTAGAGCATGATATGCCAGCACTGACATACAGTGTGCCTACTAGAGCATGATATGCCAGCACTGACATACAGTGTGTGTACTAGAGCATGATATGCCAGCACTGACATACAGTGTGCCTACTAGATATGCTAGCACTGACATACAGTGTGTGTACTAGAGCATGATATGCCAGCACTGACATACAGTGTGCCTACTAGAGCATGATATGCCAGCACTGACATACAGTGTGTGTACTAGAACATGATATGCCAGCACTGACATAAAGTGTGTGTACTAGAGCATGATATGCCAGCACTGACATACAGTGTGTGTACTAGAACATGATATGCCAGCACTGACATACAGTGTGTGTACTAGAGCATGATATGCCAGCACTGACATACAGTGTGCCTAGAGCATGATATGCCAGCACTGACATACAGTGTGCCTACTAGAACATGATATGCCAGCACTGACATACAGTGTGCCTACTAGAGCATGATATGCCAGCACTGACATACAGCATGATATGCCTACTAGATGCATGATATGCCAGCCCTGACATACAGTGTGCCTACTAGAACATGATATGCCAGCACTGACATACAGTGTACCTGCTAGAACATGATATGCCAGCACTGACATACAGTGTGCCTACTAGAGCATGATATGCCAGCACTGACATACAGTGTGTGTACTAGAGCATGATATGCCAGCACTGACATACAGTGTGCCTACTAGAGCATGATATGCCAGCACTGACATACAGTGTGCCTACTAGACATATATGCCAGCACTGACATACAGTGTGCCTACTAGACATAATATGCCAGCACTGACATACAGTGTGCCTACTAGAGCATGATATGCCAGCACTGACATACAGAGTGTGTACTAGACATGATATGCCAGCACTGACATACAGTGTGTGTACTAGAGTATGATTTGCCAGCACTGACATACAGTGTGCCTACTGGAGCATGATATGCCAGCACTGACATACAGTGTGCCTACTAGAGTATGATATGCCAGCACTGACATACAGTGTGCCTACTAGAGTATGATATGCCAGCACTGACATACAGTGTGCCTACTAGAGTATGATATGCCAGCACTGACATACAGTGTGCCTACTAGAGCATGCAAATGGAGAAATTATCAACCAGTATCAGTCCTCTATTTCTACAATGGATGCTCTCATTCAATTCCTTACCAGTGTTTCTGCCATACAGACAACTGAAGAAGGTGTGCTTGAGATGGTTTCCTCAGTGTGTCACGAGCCTATGGTCTTTATAGTAGGTACACATATTGACATGATTGGTTCAGAAGCGCAATCAGTTCTTGACAGCATCAATCTAATGCTTCACAAAATGATTTGTGAGAGAAATTTCTTCCACTTAGTTCGTTATTCTAATGGTCCTTTGAACATCGTCATGTATAAGGTAGACAATACCAGCAGTGAAGACCAGCAGTTTCAGAAGCTTCGCTCTGATATCAACAAATTCATTCGTGATAGAGATGAGTTTTTGATTGAATATCCTGTGAGTTATCTTCTCTTCTGTCTGGAACTACACAGTATTCACGAGACAGTCTTATCGATGGATCGTTGCAAGAAATTAGCAGCCAAGTTTTATATTGAAGAAAAAGAGATGGGGTCACTTCTTCATTTCCTTCATTTCAGAGTAGGAATTATCCAGCACTATGACATTGAAGGTCTTTCAGATGTCATTATTAAAGAGCCTCAAGTTCTCTTTAACAAAGTCACTGAACTTATACTGGAAACTTTCTTGTCATCTGGATCTATACCAAAGAGTCAGCAAGACAGTTTCTGCAAGAGAGGAATTTTAGAAGCTTCTGTTTTTAAAAATCTTTTGAGTGAGAAGGACAAAATCACACCAGACCAGTTTCTCAAGTTTCTTCTTCACCTTCGTGTAGCTGTTTCTATTACCGACAAGAAGGGAGTGCTCAAATATTTCATACCTTCAGTTTTGAATCATGTCCAAAAGTCTTCATCAGATACACTTGACTCTGTTGTTGCTCCTCTGGCTATCACTTTCAAACTTGGTCACTGTCCTAAAGGTCTGTTTGGTATGCTCATTTCTTTCTTGCTGAATCCTGAAGGAGATCAGACTCTAACATTTGACTTGTTAGAAGACCATATATATCAAGACCAAGTATCTTTGCGGGTAAATTCTTCAGAAGATGTGGACCAAATTTGCCTCAGAAGCCATCTCTCTCATCTTGAAGTCAGTGCTGTTCTTCAGAATTACCCTCCAAATGTGTTAGCTCTTCCAAGAGCAACTGCACCGAGTGAAGTTTGTAGTAAACTTCGGCAAACATTCGATACCTGTCTTCAGTCATCTCTAAATAAGTTGCACTATGACTACGGCAAGGTGGAACCTTATTTCAGTCTGAAATGTCACCTTGAGAATTGTTGTAAACTGCATGAAGTCCAATTAGAACCTACATCATGGGCTATGCACTGCAGTGCTCACAATATACGAATAGCTCCCTCAGAACCTGGAATGTTTTGGTTTAATGAAGGTAGGTAATGCTTTAAGCAAATTCAACACATAAAAGTTATATTTTGTATGTTTGTTCAGAATCTTCTTATTCAAAACCTACACAAGCTGAGACAAATATATCCAAACTATCAAGTAAGTTGTTCAAGATTATTATGAAGAACTTTGCTAACTGTTTTCACTTCTATGTATAGTAGACTCAGACCAAGTTGGCCCAAGTTGTGAAGAAACTCTAACTCAGAGTACTTCTTTAAGTGGTGTCAATTCTACTCAAATATGCAACAGTACATCCGCAGAGGATGTCAAATGTATGTTATTCTCTATTTGTTTGTATGTTTATTTATTTGTTTGTTTGTTTCGTTATTTCAGCACTTCCCATTACCATGAAGAGATTGAGCTTATTGAAGTGGACAGATAAGAGTGGCCAACCAAAGACTCTCAGACTCAGAGATGAGATGAGTCCCCATTGGCGTGAGGCTGGAGAACTGTTGGATTTAAGTATAGCAAGAATGGATGGTATTTATACTCATCGTTTAGCAGATGTCAGGCAGTGTTGTCGAGATGTTCTACAAGACTGGGTCAAGATTGGATCATCAGATTACCCAGCAACTTGGGGTGGTCTGTTATCATTACTAGATGACTTACAACTTCATGCATGTGCCAAGTCTTTACAAGCAGCTTTGGAATGTAGTCCAAATTCAGTTTTGTAGCACCCAACAGTTGTATTATACACTTGTCACCTTTATTTTTTATGTAAAAATACATTTCATTTCTAGTTGCTATTCACCATTATCATAGTATAATATATTAGATACAGACGTTTCGGTCCGTGGTCCTTCCTTAGTCAAACTGAGAAGGCACAACAAATTTATGGACATATGTAGCTGATGGAAATTAGATGTTGATAGGATGTGTTGATTCATTAAAAACATTGAGGTGTGTGAAGAGAAGAGGAGGTGGCTGAACACTATTTTAGAAAATGTTGCTCCCAATTTGCCCTTTATGTCAAACTCAACGATTTCTCTAAGGTTGATTAGAATATCAAACACAAAAACTCCACAAAGTACAAATTGAAAATCTTTTTATAGCTACTACGATGAACTAATAATGAATGTGTGACATGATTGGTTAATAAAAGATGCTCTGTTTTTAGCAACCCCTGTGATTCTAAAGTTATCTGATCATGATGCCTGTAGCTACTGATGTGTGTTGGTGAGTTGATAAAGATACGGACACGCTCCCTGAGGGTGTGGTTACTATGTTATCTGGTCCCTCTACAATGTGAGCAGTGATTTGGACTGTTGTCTTCAAATGATGTTGAGGTGATTGTTCTAGGTGAGTAGTGATTTGGACTGTTCTTCAGATGGTGTTGAGGTGATGGTTCTATGTACGTAGTGATTTGGACTGTTCTTTAGATGATGTTGAGGTAATTGTTCACAACACAGATATGTTAATTGGGAGAATCTGATATATAATTGGGCCAACAATTGTGTTTGACATTAGTATGAAAAAGACCCTATTAGCATGCAATTGTCCAATGAACATAATAGCCTCTTGGTCCCCGGTTAATAACGTAGTTCATCGAAGGGGCCAGGGCCCTCTTGAGCCTTCTGAATTTCTCCTGCTGCTACACTCACCTTCTGGCCAACAGTAGTAAATTGGCAAAACAGCATCACACCCTGACAACAGCCAAAAGTTCCATTGACACTGATCCCCAAGTCTTACATCTGATGGTAAAGACCAGATGGCATGACCTCATGCTACGGAATTGCTGGAAGACTTGATGTGTGATGCCATCTGCCCAGACATCTTTTGCATTCTAAAGTCATGCGTCCTGAGAGGTAGTTTGTGTTGCAGATTTGGCAGAAAGCAGAAAGTTCCAGAAATATTTGCAACTATCTCCAGTTTGCATTATCTCAACTGAGTCTTCTGAAGTATTATAGCTTTAGTTGTAGTTAGTTTATAACATCCTCCAAAGTAAGTAAGAAAAGAAAATAAGATGCTAAATTGAGCTTTTAGCAAGTAGAGATAACTAATGCATTGGATTTAGCACCACAGTTATGTCAAGTTAAGAGATTTTAATATTCTATACAATACTTTAAGAGCCCATAATATTGTAAGTTTAGCTAGCATGCAACATTTATAGTGCAGGAAATTTGTATGATATATATAGGTAAAAGTTTATCTTGCAAAATATCAAATGAAGTTTAGTATGCCATACATCAAATGATAGAAAGTTCATCGAAATTGTGATTTGAATCACTCAATTTCTTACAAGAATGTCAGACCCGTGTAGCATGCACCTCAACATACATAATAGATCAGCTGATCTACTATAATGGTTTGTAAATATTCCTGAAACTTTAATGCTCCTTTTAATTGTGAGTTCAAAGTCATATAACAAAATTTGGTTTAACACATTGAACTAACATCATTTTTATTCTTAGTAAGCTTAAAACACCTTAGCCACCTTGGCTTATGTACAGTATTTTCTTGCTCCATCCAAGGTACAGTGACTTCAGAGTCCATTGACAATTGAGAAGGAAGGGCTAAAACTTCCCCACTTTTGGTAGTTTGCCACAAGGTGATGTTGTGGTGTTTAACATTCCTACTTGCAGCTGCTTTACCAGGTCCTGATTTTTAATGACATTTGTTCATGAAGTGCCAATATAAATCTTGATAACAATTAGGACAGATAAACTTCTTATAAATGAAGGAAAAATACTTACATTAAATAATTTACGGAAATGATATAAGCTTCCAACATTTTTCAAACATGGAGCATTTCATACATTTAAACAAATATAAGAACAGCACTATTCTTTCAAATGTGTTTCTAATACAGGAATCTTTTCTTTAATGTGGCTTTACAATTTTCAAAGCGAGAATATTCCCTACTTGAAATGTAGGAATATTTCCAGCCTATTTCTGATGCACTGGACAAAAACTGGAATTTCCTTAAGTACAGGATATCCTGCTGAAAATTTGTCTTACATTTCTGCTACTGTAAATGTCGTATTAAACACAGATTTCTTTTACAAGCAGGATTCATGATACAGCCAGCCTAATGTCATGGTCCAGGATACTCAAAACACCATGCGGTTTTTCTTTAGACAAGATACTTGATATTGCCAATCAAGGATATTTGAAATACCATGCATGCTAGACACTTTATGAGTTTTATAAACTAATGTGTTTAGTCATGTTGATAGAAGTGATGAAGCTCCAACTTAATAATTGCCAGGTCTTTGATGTCACCTTATAAAGGCATGCATTAGCTATGTTTGTTAATCAAGTTCAACATTATACATACAAATGCAGTTTGTGTTGCATTATTAGCCATATAAGTGTGAGCATTCATTGTCAATACCAGCCAGGTTATATAAAGCAAAGAAAATGCTTGAAATAATTAAGCAGTATTTAATTTTACCATAGATACACAATTAGCTAATAGTCTTTAATTTATATGTTAGACTCAATTATTCAGCTTTGACTTTACCAAATAGTTCAGCTACAAAAATTTAGCTTAATTGGTGCCCGATCTTTTTATTCCTAGCGACCCTTTACCCATATTTACCGCCCTCCTCCCCCTTTTTGTATACTGGAGGCAGAACCCATTCAAGTTTGTAAAGGGTCGCAAGAGTTGTAGTTATTATAAGTAACTTTCCACTTCCTCTTCTGAGACTATTTGCAGGCTGATGAGAGCTACTACGCAGATGGTAGACGTTGTAGCAAATGGAGGAAAGGTATTGTTAAGGAAAGCGTATAAGCTAGAAATTTTTGCTAGAGACAAATCATATACTTAGTGTGTATTATCATAGATACTTCGTGTATCTATGGTATTATGAATGAGGAAGGCCAAGGGAGTTTGCGGTAGTAGCAGCTTTTCCAATATTTTAATAATGAAATTCTCTTAAGTTCAGACTATGGAGCTACTTAACTACATAGCTGTTAGTGAATTTAAAATCTGGGTTTAATTTTTTTTTTTATATAGAATTAAAACTGTTTTTTTAATGTCAGTTAATCATACCAATTGTGACCACAAAAAAAAATCATCCAGATGATGCTAATATTCCTCTCTCATTAATATTTTTGTGAAAATAATGTTCACAATAATCGGTTCGAAAATTTATTAAAAAAAAGTGTTAGCTACATGGTTATCTGGCCACTGTTTACTCTTTAATTCTGACTTACAATTAAAGCTTTCTCATGAACTGATGTTCCATGCACTAGCCCATATGTTAATGTTAGTTCTATCAAATAAATATTTAGCCTTGCTATGGGTCTTTCAGTTCAACAACCATTTATAGGAACTATGTGTATGAGCACGGACATTACTTTTGATATGAAAGGTGCTGTAACGGTTATTCTGTTTTTCTAGTATTTCATTTATCTTCCCATGGTTGTAGTCATGCACATATAGGCAGAAGTACACTTGATACATTACAACCACATGAACCCATGCACAGTATTCGTGTGAAAACTGGTCACTTTGCTGTGAATAGTAAGCATCTTGAATGTTGTGGAGGTTCTATTTTTTAAGGCAAACTTAAGTCTGGACAATCTTCACATGGCAAAGTACTGCTAATGCAATAGGTTAATTGTATGTGTATAACATGACATTATTTTTCTGCATGCAGATGAGCCACTTTGGTGGGAATCAAGTCAAAGTGCGCCTTTGCATGTGTTACAATAGTGGGCAAGATTTAGAGAATCATCTCATTGATTCATGGGTAGGTGGGTGTTAATTGGTACACCCTTCATCCCCGAGTGTCATCTACAGATGCAGTGAGTAGTAGCAATAAGTAAGTATTAGAGGGAAATGGCTCACACTGACTTGTACAGACCCTAAAAGTTGTCTTATCATCTCAATTCATTGTAATGGCAAAGAACTAGACTATACAGAACTCAGTTGCCAACTGTCCCAATTTGCGAGACACTCATGTTATTGAATTATTGTCCCAATTACTGTAAACATCAGACAGCAATGATGATAGACTAACTCACCAGTTGACTGATATGAATCAGGATTTTTTGTTCTAATTTTTTTCGTAATAGAACCTGCCATTAATTGATATGCACGATATTCATTCGCTTTGATTTTTTTCGTTTGTTTGTTTATTTGTTTGTCTTTGTTGTTTTTTTAAAGCAAGGGTATAATAATCAGCTGCTAACCGTGTTCCTTAAAATCCCACCACTAGCTAATGGAGCGCACAAAATACAAATTTGCTGAATTTTAATATTTAAAATGTGTTTTCACATACTGTTGTTAACTGTGGTAGACTTGATACCAGTGTTCTTGCTTGTTAGATATTTGTAAAGTGATAAAAGGAAGTGGAGAGAAAAGTATATTGTAGTTATACTCTTTAATGTACATCACATATGTGATGTGTACATTATATATATTTATATAATAATGTGATGTACGTTAAATATAGAAATATATATTAATAGGAGTGTGTTTCAGTCGTTAATTATAGTTGGGTGCTTTTTCACGCTTTGTTTCTTGTCTGCCGCCAAGGATTTTTTGTTTCGTATTTACAGTGTAGTATTTAACCCCCATTGGTGATGTTGACAATAATAATATGTGATATGTGTGTGTGTGTTTGTCATGTAATGTTTAGAGTTCAGAGAATGGACTGAGTCTGAGAAGGCAGAGAAGATAATGAGAGTCGTGAAAGGCTTGGAAGTAGAGGTAAGGGATGACAACTGGACAGCAGTATAGTGGCGACTGTGATACTGTGTATGTTAATAGCATAAAATTCATATTGCTCCATATGTTAGTTCTGTCATGTGTTTATTTGGTTATATTGTTTGTGTTTTGCTTATGTGATTGTTTTTGTGTGTAGGGTTCAGACCAAATAGAGCAACTAACAATCTCTCAGCTAGCATATTCAAGAGAGATATCTTGGTAGACAATGCCCTAGACTGGAAGAAATTCAAACTCTTGGTTACCGTTATCTGAATGAAGAAGAGTTGGCCCAAGTTAGGGAAGATGACCAGGAGTGACACCTTATGCACTTAACAAACAGGTGAGCACACTGAGGGTGTGTGCACACATAATGTCACACTCACAAGCATTATAGGTACTTGTTTTCACACATACATACCAACCTAATTTGAGCTAGTCTGAAACGCAACAAATACGACATGTGGTTTCTGGAAACTTCTTATGACACTGTTTTTTATTCTTTTCTTTATTTCTAATTTTTATTTTATTTTTCTTTATGTATTAACCCTCAGCGTGCATGTGTGAGAGGGTTATAGTAGTCGTCCTGTCTATCACGTCATAATCACGTGAGCAAATAATTTCTTGCAGCCAGCGGTGTAGTTTGATTTATGCTCAGGGAAGTTAACGGAGTTGAAAGAAGTGAAGTTTCGCGTTGAAAATATAGGTGAGTGTTTCTGGCTAATTTAGCTTCTTCTCTTATGAAGACAGCGTTACTATGTACCATTTTCATTGGTCGAGCTATTTTGATGCCTCATTAAAATAGCTAACAGATTGCTTGTTAATTTGGAAGGAGATTATTGTAATAGCTAGGTAGTGTTTAATAGCGCTGAGGGTTCGCACCTTTAGTGCTTCATATATATATTTTTTCTCTTTTATTTTGTGTGTACGCTGCACATTGCTTATGTAATAGTTAGAGCATATGCGCTTAGGTACTGGTGGATTTAGTGCACTGAAGCCCAAGGGCCGTAGGCCCGAGGGCTTTGTGCACTAAATCCACCAGTACCTAAGCGCATGCTCTAACTATTTTAGAACCCGTTTACCCAATTAAAGCCGGCCCAGTTTCCACTAGCAACTTGGTTTATCAGCATTTTCCGAGGTGTCAAGCGAATTTCCATTTCCGGCCCAAAATTAAAATTCAATTAAAATTCAATTGAAGCACACCTGGCAAGTTTACTTTAGCATTGTAGCTGCCAGCTGTTATCTCCAGATCTAACTCTACCCTGGGCTGCTCTGCTCAGTGGTAAACAGTTAAGCAGCTAGCTGGTAAATTCCTGTGGTATGAGCGGCAGCAGGAGAGTTATCAGAACTAGGGCTGGTCCCATATAGGTCGGATATGAGAGGGTAGTAGACCCTCACATATCATATCCAGGCCTCACACCGCTTTATCCGGCCTATTCTATTAAACTTAAACTCAAAAATAGCAATACCCCAAGGGTGGTTAGTATGCACAGTTTATATACCTAAAGGCAAAAAATAGTGCACACTTACCAAGTTAGTACACCTAGTAACAATATAGCAACGGGTTCTAATATATAATAATTCATCTTTTCCAAAACGCAGACATCAACCATTATGGATTTTTGCAACTAACATCTGCACATGTCTAACCTATAGTACATGTTAAAATAACTTCCACAGAGAGGGATTATAATTAAATTAGGTATTATTATTTGTTGTTGTTTTGTAAGCTGTGTTAAGCAGCACAAACCAAAATATGACCATGCATTTGTTATGGGGTACTCTTTTTGGTGTGTAATAGTATGTGTGCATGTGTGTAGTGATGAGAGATATATAGACATTACACTAAATATTCAAATTTGAAAAAAAAATTCAATTATTGGTGAGTGGGCTTTATTTAGAGTGGAATTGCGGCTTGCTTCATGTGGACCGCTATAATGTTATTTCCCAGTATATTGCTAATTGTTTGCGAAAGAAAATGACTTTGTACCACAAAGAGTGTTTTAAATTGCATGCATAAGAATTTGTTTTTAATATAAAGTAAACATGCATAGGATATGGTTATCTTTTAGCTACTAAAGAATATTTTTTAATCTTTTTCTTGTACCAAGTTTTCTTTGCAAACTGTTACTTCATTTGATTTTAATGAATTATTTATTGGAGTACATGTGATGTCTAGTCTTGTGAACTCACTGATATCATCAACACTGTTTTTGTTTGAATGTGACAGAAATGGAAAGAGAAGCACGTCTTGTTGTCGATATTTTGATTCTTGCTGCATTAACTGGACATATTTTTCCACTTTAAATAACCTAGTATCCTGTTTCTTACACTGGCAGCTTCGGTATAACATTAGAATTAGTAACTCAAAATAATGATTGCATAAATAAGTGCCCTCTTGGGGACAATTATCAGTGATAAATCCTCATAGCCACAGCCAGAATGTGGGTGTGTTGTGTGGCTGGTCAGCCCAATGATGTGGCTGTAATCCACAACTTCAAAATCTACACATAAGACAGCTATTACACAGATGAGTGGCTTTCAACCTCAACACTTACCATTCTGCTTCAGTTTGGATTGCCTCAGGTGGAATTATGGTATCCCTATCCAGGGCCGTAGCAAAGGGTGCGGCCGGTGCGGCTTTGGCCGCACCACTTTTTTTTCAACTCTAATTTATTATTCAGCGCATGCGCAGATACACTTTGGAACACAATGACATGTAAGGTAAGGGTCGGCGACACCGGAGCCACGCGCACACAAGACCAGTACCACAAGACGCAAGACCAGTAGGCTTCGAAGCTGATGAGTGCTCTAACCGCGGAGGTTCCTGAGAAACCATACCAGCCAAAGGAAGCAAGTCTATGGTCTGCTGCAGTTAATCTTGGTGATGCCAGCTAGGAATGCATCCTCCGAAAGATCTTTTAGTGCTTTGAGACGCATAAAGACGTATTTAAGATTCACTATGAAGCAAGAACGTCTTAATTATTATTTTGATGCTTCTTCACATTCATAAAACAAGAACAGATGAAATAGATTTAAAGTGTATTGTCAATGAATTTATAGACGAATCCGAACACCGTAGCAATATTTTTTCAAAGTTTTAAGTTCATAGCATTATTGTTTTAAGAACTTTAATCATTTAGCTATGTAACAATCTATTGTAATAAAAATTTTGAAAATTGTAATGTTCATAATATTTAAAATTAGAGGTCCTTTTTACTGGTTTTATTGCTGTATCCACTTGTGAATTCAGTGATTAAGCCACTTCCACCTGCAATAAGTTGAAACTTGTAACTAAAGTATAGACAAACCACACCCACAAACTATTAACCACACCCATTTCCGGAGCCGTACCACCCCAAAATTGCTTGCTACGGGCCTGCTATCAATAGAGGGCAGCCATTAATGAATGGTCAATATACCAATAAGAGACATAGGTTTAGAGCTTCCAGGATGCTGGCTGTCTATGCTGCATGCAACCCACCCTCCAGGATATAATAAACAGTAAGCATACCCTCCAGAAATCTTTGCTGTTTACATTGTGTTATTATATCACCATGGAGAGTTCGACCTCAGTTGACCCCTGGGACTTCGGCAAGAAGTCGAAACGTTGGGTTAAGTTTTAATTAATATTTTAAGAAAATTTGCTATTATTAATTATTTTAGCCGAGAATGACTGAATTACCAATAAGCTGCGATACTGATGCTTTCTTATGGCACATTAGCAACAATTATGCCATTGAAGTATGTGTTCATCGTGATCATCTTGATATGATAATTCCACTCATTTGGCTATAAAGTAGTAAAAAACAACCTTTACACAGTGTGCCTTCCTAAAACCCATAGTGTGCTGCTCAAACTGCAACATAGTATAACTAATAAAGAATAGTACGTCATTTGAGCACATACAGTCTACATTCTCACTTTGTCATTGAAAAATATTGTGTACTGGCATGCTACAAATTGCATAGAAAAAATATATTTTGTAGGGTGTTTGGAATAGGGGAGCCTGCAGCACTTTGAGTAAGTCAACACCCATTAAAAATATTTACTACATTTAGTTTTAATCTTGTTAAAAATGGTTAAAGATGTTTTGTGATAATAATTGATAGCTATTATAGCACACACAAATTCACTACCATTGAACAACACAATTCATTTCAATTAAACTTTCAAATCATTTAGCCCGCTATTACTGTCAAATAATGTGTAAGTAGCAAATAGATCGCAAAAAGTGCCAAGAACTACCCATATCTTGAAAGAAAGTACTGTGCAGTATCT
>WLWD01003557.1_pt1 | contig 26343 bp, 20 predicted proteins | sample 6712731 | NCBI WGS metagenome assembly WLWD01 (sample SAMN12718690, study PRJNA576275) | sponge metagenome | isolation source: marine sponge | host: Mycale hentscheli | place: New Zealand: South Island, Marlborough, Capsize Point | collected 2014-11-01 | reverse complement strand
GGGGGTGGGGGGAAGAGGAAGAAGAGGAATGGAATATCTCCTTTGAGACTAGTTCATTCTACATCACAAAAATTTCCACGAGACTAATGATTACATCTTCATCATTAGGGAACTGCCCATGGCACAATCTCATTTCCAAACTCTGTGGTAGCCCGAGGAAGAGATTTACAGAACCATGGGGGTGTGTTGAACTGGCAACAGGAACTCCCTGAGGCACATCCTATTCCATCCCACAATGGATTATTGATATAATAAGTAGCATGAGACAATTCTGATCCAAGATTTCCAGTATCACAGAAATAATTGTTTCCAACAAAGCTAGCTAGGTAATTGATGAGGCCAGTTCTCACTGTCACGAGTGCATGAACATATTGCCACTGTAATAGTACTGTGTTGGTTAAGAGCTGCAGCGAATGTCCACAGGTGACTTCTCGATCCAGCTGGTCCGTGAGTCAGTGATATTCCATCCACATATACTTGGTCTATTGTGTTGGCTCCAAATGTGTTGAAATACTCAGCAAAGGCATCTGGAGTGCCTTTCTGGTAGGCTATTATTCTTCCACACACTCGAGAGTAAGCATGCTGGACTGGATAGAGGACAGAGTCACACACTCCAGGACCAGACCTCCTTCCACAGCCACGAATTGGAGTGGAATGGAGAGATAGAGAAGACGGGCAAGTTGTGCTAGCTTCAGACATGTTCAGATAGGCTACTCTGGTCCACCTGCTGCTACCACATGAACATGGCCGCTCAAATATCTCTATACCTCTAGCTATAGACTCCCTCATTTGGATATTCACTGTACTGTCTATTGTACAAATATTTCCATCACCTGATGTCTGCTGAATTGGTGGCAAGAGTACTGGACTTGAACTGCTCTGGTTTTGTGCCGAAGACAAGCTACAAATGTAGGTACTCAACAATAATATCACACATGGAGCAACCATAGTAATGTAGCTATATATTCTGTGTCAGCCGTAGACTGTGATCATTTAAGTTACTGGTAATCCTTTTTATAGCATTATTTAGACTTCTGGTTGTATTGTAATCGTGTTTGGGTAAAGTTTACTGTGTATCTAATTATTGGCTTAGATTAGTACATAAAAAATTATGAGGACAGCTGTAAGTAGCTATTTGTAATTAATGTCAAGGGACAATCCTCTGTAATATGGTCATATATACTATTGCTCAAACAATGCACCACTTTTATGTCCAATTGTTTTGTCTAGTAGCTAATAATGTCAATGATGGTTGTCTTCCTACAATTTCCTGTAGTGTAGCTACTTGACAGCAGATCGTGTTCAACTACCAACAAATACAAGATTGCTGAATTAATATTCTTATAAGCAATCTAACTTCACTAATTCAATTTATATTCACCATTCTTTTATTTAGTTGAGTTTAATTTACTACACACAAATTTCACAATCAGAGACTCATGAGAATCATGTGATATTGAAAAAAAAAAGTGAATAGTAAACATTGCCCCTTGTATGCCACATTAATTTATTTTGCATTGTTGCGGCTATACCTTGGTCACAATTCATGAATATCATTATAATACTACTACGGCACATAGCAGCATAGCTATAGATATTAATGGTAGTATTGGTGACACTGATAGCACTGGTAGTATGGATAACACTGGTAGCTTACGTAGCACTGGTAGTATAGGTAGCACTGGTAGTATAGGTAACACTGGTAGTATAAGTAATACTAGCAGCATAAGTATCACTGGTAGCTTAGGTAGCACTGGTAGTATAGGTAGCACTGGTAGTATAGGTAGCACTGGTAGCGTAAGTAGTACTAGCAGTATAGGTATCACTGGTAGCCTAGGTAGCCCTGGTAGTATAGGTAGCACTGGTAGCATAAGTAGTACTAGCAGTATAGGTATCACTGGTAGCTTAGGTAGCACTGGTAGTATAGGTAGCACTGATAGTATAGGTAGCACTGGTGGCATAAGTAGTACTAGCAGTATAGGTATCACTGGTAGCTTAGGTAGCACTGGTAGTATAGGTAGCACTAGTAGTATAGGTAGCACTGGTAGCATAAGTAGTACTAGCAGCATAGATATCACTGGTAGCTTAGGTAGCACTGGTAGTATAGGTAGCACTGGTAGTATAGGTAGCACTGGTAGCGTAAGTAGTACTAGCAGTATAGGTATCACTGGTAGCTTAGGTAGCCCTGGTAGTATAGGTAGCACTGGTAGCATAAGTAGTACTAGCAGTATAGGTATCACTGGTAGCTTAGGTAGCACTGGTAGTATAGGTAGCACTGGTAGCATAAGTAGTACTAGCAGTATAGGTATCACTGGTAGCTTAGGTAGCCCTGGGTAGAAGTATAGGTAGTACTGGTAACTTAGGTAGCTCTTGTAGCATAGGTAACGCTGGTAGCTAGTCCAGTTATTATAAGGTTTAACCCTAAAATAATTGCTACAAAAGGTTTTATGATGGATTCCGATACTGTTCCACATTATGTTCAACATACTAAATATGTACCAAAATCTGACTAGTAGAAATGTGTTGTTTTGGTAATACTTGTCTGTAAGCTCATTAATATTCATGAGATGTCATTTGCTGGCCGTATCTTCTGTTTTATTCTGTTTAGAGAGACACAATTAAAACCACTGGAAACCTTAGTTCATAAGCTTTAGAATAATAATAAACTAATGTTGCTAAAACTAAAACCAAAACCCCTTAGTTTGTGGGTATTCTACTTTTGGTAAGAATAACTAAAACTAAGCTGTAGAGAACATGAAAAAACTAGAACTAAATATTTTAAAAGACAGTAAATTGGATAATAATTAGTAGCTATAGTGGATGACAAAAGTTAATAGTTACTAAGCAAATAAATTTTTATTGCAAGCAATTCACTTTGAATTAGCTATGTCAGTTAAATGAAGACATAAATTGCTGTCAAGTAATTCTCTTAACTATATAAAAATATCATTCTTTATTTATAATACCCAAGATTACATAGAGATATGCTATTTTTGAAGTTATTTTGGAATACTACTTATACTACTTTCTTTAAGGAGTCTCATTATTGCAGAATTTGAGAGACAACATAAATTAACCAAAACTAAGTCAATTGATAGTATAACTAACTAAATCTTCTACATAACATTGAAGAAAAAAATAAAAAATAACTAAATCTTCAGGGAGAATTTGGAAAAAAAACTAAAACTAAACATTCAAGATAATGTTTTGGTATGAATAACTAAAACTAAGAAATCTGGAATCTCTAAACTAAAACAATATTGATATAAACATTAGCTACCTTTATGAAAAAAGTATAGAGATTATAGATGGCTAGGCAGCTTACAGATCAATGAGGTTATATTCCACAGCATTTTTTTTAGCACATACTATCAAATAACAGGCTCCTACTACTACCTCGTAGCTACTTCTATTGAATATTGCAAAACAATCTGAACCCCCAAAACTTAAAACTCTTTAGAATTTTTTAGAAGGAGTGATTGTTGAAATATTATTAATAAAGTATCAAATAATAATTAAAATAACATAATTAGCAAATATAAACGTTACTTATAATAATAATAGAGCAATGATCAAATTATTTCGATTTGCTTAACGTTAATAAAAAACTAGAAAATTTAGAAAATTTATAGGGTAGCAAACCCGTTCTTATCCCTAAAAATGCCAAGAATTGCTTGCCACTCAATTTCAAATTTGACACTTAGCTATGTAGCTACTTGCAATGTTCAATTCATGGTTGTAATTCTAAAAGCAGTGAGCTTTCTTCTCAAAGTACTAGGCAACACATTATGAAAATGAAGCTGGGAGTTTTATTTGTTATAAAGTTTTTTTCTCTCAATTATTCTAAATTTTAATCCTGCTATTCCAATGTGCAACTGATGCAAATTTGGAGTGCAATAGCATTCTGCACACTGTGTGATTAACTTGCAGCTTATTAAACTATACCTAGTTTTTAGAGAGTGGTGGATAGATCATTGAAGATTGTTTCTGTGTCTCAGATTGTTTCTGGGGCTCACTATACTGAAAGATTACTGAAGGACATTATATTATAAGTAGTTGTTACATTAAAACTTGCCAGTATTGCTAGAATTCAAGCGCTAGCCGCTTCCTTAGTCTCGTGGGGCCAGATCGCCTTTACCAAACCCAAAGCGAGTAAAGGGTCTGGTCAAGTGAGGGGGGGAGGGGGGTTGCGTTGTACAGGACCCACGAATTCCTGGGGAAAATGCGGTGTTAATCATAGCACTAAATTACCACAAAACGCTAATTAGAAGCATTGCACTTATTGCCCTGCTGTCACAGTTCGCTTCTATCTTAGAGAATGAAGCTGAAAAGAAGTTGGGAGTGACCTTGGATGAAATATTAGAGATCCATAGAGACAGATACTTGTGTAGGTTTTGTGATATAATATTTTTGAAGATGTCAGAAATTTGTCAGAATATAGCATAATTGGAATATTTCTTCTCTTCACCTGACAAGAAGATAAGTCACTTCTGCATAAAGAAGAACTCCCCATAGTTAAACGGAGCCAGTTAAACAGCGAACTGTGAGGACAGAGCAATAAGCGAAACGCTTCCTATTCACGTTTTGTGGTAATTTGGTGGTAATTTGGAGCTATGATTAACACTGCATTTTCCCCAAGGAATTCGTGGATCCTGTACAGCGCACCTCTCCTCACTTGTGACCAGACCCTTTCCTCGCTCTGGTATGGTAAAGGGTCTGGCCCCGCGAGACTACCCGCTTCTCGGCCTTGAATTCAGATTGCTTCCTCCTTGCGCATGCTTTGTGACGAGCGTCTAGAGAGCGCATGTCTGAAACGCTATCTCTCTACCTATTTAACAGAGTTCCTAAACGCTATACGCTTTTGTAATTCAGTTTGTGAATTATCGGTGTTGGTGGTGTTGGTGACTTTTGAAAGGTGTTTAGGGACTTTTGTTGGACACATTTATACACTCAAGTGAGCTCCCATCAATCTTTTGGATAGATAGGTCTGGGATCTCTGTATGATGGCTGGACGAATGGAAGCGGAGATGAAAAGTGACTATGTAGCGCTTCAACAGATGAGGTAAACTATACAGTACTATTATGCTACCTTTTATCAAAATTAATCACTTTTCTAGCCAATGTCCGAAACTGATTGGCGACAACCTGACTACTACTCCGGATGAAGTATCTGCCGTTAAGGTATACCAGATAAAACGTCTAAACATTAATTAGCTAACGTTTCATTGATAAAAAATAATTACTCCGCAGGCTAAAGTGCGCGGTGTTCTGGAACACGTGGTGGAATGGAAGGAAATACACGACGAAATGGTTAAGGATTTCAGGAACGTAGAACTTAATTTCCAAAAGGAACGCAGATCTAAGCAAGTATGTTTAAATTATATTCAATTGTGGAGTTAGTGATAAACTGCAAGGGTCACCACTTGCAGTAGTGTAGCTAACAGTTAAGAGATGACAAAATTTTTAGCTACATTTATGAACATGACTGTTCTCAGTTGTTATGGTTAAGTTCTATTTTATTAATGATGATTCTGTTATTCTTGGCTGAAATAATTATAATAATATCAAACTAACAAATTAAATAGAGAAAATAGAGTAATTCGCAAGAAGTATAATCTTTCGGTTAAGTTTCTATAATTAGCATAACATTGGGTGTTATAGAAAATTAGTTATTAGTTCTATTTTAAATTAGTTTGTGCTATCTTAAAAATGATGCTGAAAATTGTATACACATATTTGTAAGTTGAATGAAAACATAAACTCTGACAGAGGGAAACCTATAGAAACTAATAAGATATGTATTCTAAATGTGTATAATTACAAGCTATAGCTAAATCATCAAATCATGCATATAATAGTTTTATGGTGAAAGCATTTTATATACCTATTATATTGTTCTAGGACGAAACTCTGAAACTTAAAGCTGACTTATACAAACAAAACAAGGCCTTGGTACTTTCCAACTCGGAAAATACAATCTTGGACGAGAAAGTATGTAGTAACTTATTATATTGTAAAATACTACACATATTTTGTTTATTCCACATATTTCATGTGTACATTATATAATATTGTTAATACTACTAGTTGATGCTGGCTAAGAGTCGCTGCTCTGAACTAGAACAGACTCTCATGGACAAGGAAATGATGATTAGTGCAATGGAGAGCAATGTAGAGGAACTGAAAGAAGAGAATCTGGTATTGAGCAAAAAGGCAACTGAAGCAGAGGAAATGAAACATGGCTACAAAATTATGAAAGAAAGAGAAACTGGTCTTTTTCACAAGGTATATACTATTACTAAAACAATGAACTATGTAAAATTCTATTGCAATGTAATTGAATTGTACAGTTGGTTCAAGCAAAAAACCAAGTGTCAGAAGTTCTATTGACTCTGCACGACAAACATAGTGAGACTGTTGGTCTGATCCAGAAATTAGACGCAGTTAAAGCCACAAACAAGGCACTGAAAGCTCATGTGAAGGACCTTGAGAATGAAAATTGTGCTTTAGACAAAGTAGCCTGTGGCCTCCTTGACAAGGTTAATTACATTTATTATAGTACAAGTTCTACGAGTAATATAGAAATTTCTAAGCAAATAATATTTTGTTATAGTGGATGACGTCTAAAGACAAGTTGTCTGAATTTGAAAAGACTTTGGCAGACAACAAAATGGAGGCCATTATCTTGAACCAAGAATTAGATACAATGAAAGCCACACACAAAGCAATGAAAGCTAACATCAAGGAACTTGAAGAGAATAATGGTGTGCTTGAAGAGGAAGCATGTGGTCTCTTTGACAAGGTTAATAGCAATTATTATTTCTCAAATGCAGTTTTTACAAGATAGATAGTCATAAGAAGTGAATTTGAATATTTTGTCATAGTGGATGACTGCTAAAGATCAGTTGTCTGAACTGGAACTTGATCTATGTGACAAAAACATGGAAATACTCGATTTGAACCACGAATTAGATGAACAGACAGCTACCAATCAAGCAATGACAGCTAGCATGGAGATACTACAATATGAGAATGGTGATCTTGAAGAAGAAGCTTGTGGCCTCTTTGACAAGGTTAATAGCAATTATTATGATAAGTGTTGGTACAAAAAATTATTTTCTACAACACAATTTCCAAAAGTAAATGTAATATTTTATGTCATAGTGGATGACCGCTAAAGAGCAATTGTCTGAGCTGGAACTGGATCTACGTGACAAAAATAAGGAAACACTTGATTTGAAACAGGAACTAGATGAGCTGAAAGCTACAAATCAGGAAATGACAGCTAACATGAAGGAACTACACAATGAAAATGGCACTCTTGAAGAAGAAACTTGTAGCCTCTTTGACAACATTAGTAGCAGTTATTATTTTTCAAATGCATTTACTGCTAAAGATCAGTTGTCTGATTTGGAACTGGATCTGTGTGACAAATATATGGACATACTCAGTTTGAACCAGGAACTAGAGGAACTGAGGGCTGCAAATCAAGCAGTGACAGCTGACATGGAGGAACTACAAAATGAAAATGGTAACCTGGAAGAAGAAGCTTGTGGCCTCTTTGACAAGGTTAATAGTAATAAATTAGTAAATGTACGAAGTTAAGTCTTATTATTGATATATCTAGTCAACATAATGTGAAGGATTTGTGTACTATAGCTACTGTTAAGATAAAATATATAGCACAATGGAAGTATTTAAGTATTCGTCTTTACACAGTTTGTTCAGATAGTACAGCAGTACGTAAGTCTTCATTTTAGGCTAGGCTAATAAAATGTGCGATAATTACTTTGAACATCCTGTATTTTACTTTCTCTGTTTGCTTGTTGTTTTTTTTATTCAAAATATGGCAAGTAGTTACAAGGTATCGAAGTGTCATTACCGTTTATGTACATCATTTAAAACCTGACACAGTTTTTTTTATTAGCTGCAATGCTTTATGTGGGGTCAGATAGTTAGAATGGCTTATTTGTTACAGAAGCTACCAGTACTTGTGAAAATTAAGCTAAAAAGTAACCACATATTTGTGAGCTATCATGTATCTAGCTACTAGTAGTTACTTCAGGAGTAAATAAACTGAATGATGCCTTCCTAATCTAACTGAATGGGTACTAAAACTTTAACTTCATGAGAACTAAATTAATTTAAGTTAAATTAATATAATTAATAATTATTCACAACAAAATTTCCATAAGTAAATGTGAATATTTTTGTTTGTACTAGTGGATGACTGCTAAAGATCAATTGTCGGAATTGAAAATGGATTTACATGACAAAACACTCGATTTGAATCAGGAGTTGAATGAACTGAGAGGTACACATCAATCAATGACAGCTAATATGAAGGAACTGCAAAATGAAAATGGCCACCTTGAAGAAGAAGCATGCAGCCTTTTTGACAAGGTTTATACTACTTTCTAGATAAAAAATTTAGCGTAGTTAACAACAGTTTCTACAATAGTTTACAAATGCTAATATTTTGTGACAGTGGATGACGGCAGAAGATAAATTATCTGAACTAAAGTTGAACCTACAGGACAAAAATATGAAAACAAATGTTCTAAACAAGGAATTGGACTCAGCAAAAAGAAAGATTGAAGAAATAACAGTCCAGATGAAGGACATAGAAAAAGAGAATCATGATTTGGAACAAGAAGCATACAATCTCTTTGACAAGGTAGAGATGTAACTATAGTATGCCATAAACATTAGTTGATATCGCTTTCTATAGTGCTGTGAGTTTATATTACGTTTTTCTTCATTCTTGTGTGTTTGTTGTAGTGGATGTGTGCAAAAGATCAAAACTCTGAACTTGTACTGACATTACGGGACAAAAACTTGGAGGTAAGAGCCTTAGTTCAAGAATTAGACACTATGACAAGGAAGGACAAAAGAAACAAAGTGTACTCAACCTCACGCCCAGCATACTTAACAAATACAAGAACAATCTCAGACAAGGTTAAATGCATAATGTTATAACAGCTATATTTTAATAGTTTGAACTGCAAAAATTGACATGTATTTGAGTATGCATAAAAATTATTGTTCTTGCATTAAAATTGAAGTCATTTAGAGATGGATTGCAATTTCTATTTATTTATATTTTTGTTAACATTTGTATTTTAACGTATGTAATACAGATTATCACATCTACATACTACAAGCAACAATGAAGGTCAATTAAACATTATTTTCTAACACAGAAACTACTAAAATTGTCCACTAACTTATTTCTCTATTATATCATTAATACTTAATATGTCCTCCAAATTTAACAAGTACAACATCAGAATTCTTACGTTGGGAATTTATGACGCTATTAAAACTGTTCTCTCCAAATTTTGTATTGCTACAAATAATTTAAGACTACAACTTCACATAATACTAGTCAAGGCTTGTTATGTTTAACTAGGATGAAAGTACTTATTTCTCTATTATATCATTAACACTTAATATGTCCTCCAAATTTAACAAGTACAACATCAGAATTCTTACGTTGAGAATTTATGACGCTATTAAAACTGCTCTCTCCAAATTTTGTATTGCTACAAATAATTTAAGACTACAACTTCACATAATACTAGTCAAGGCTTGTTATGTTTAACTAGGATGAAAGTACTCTAGAAATATATCTGCTTTGTACAAATCTTTTGATTAGGCATCTTCCTGCTCTTGGATATTCAATGATAATTTTCAGTCTTTTAGCTTACATATATTCTTCGGTTTGACCCAGTCGACGCCCACCTCAAGGTGAAGCCAGACTCTGAGATGCACATCTACTCACTGCTTCTTTGTGATGTTGCTTGTGGTAATGCTAAGAAAGTCAGGACCAACAACGAGGAACGCCCTGAGGGTGCTGACGTTGTTGTGGGTACAGCAAACGGAAGAAGTGAAAGTATTTAATGCAGATCTGGCTTGTATACGATACATATTATTCTATATTGTATAGACTCCTCAGTTACACTACCATCTTGATTATACAACTTCATCATCCTGCATATTGAACCACCCACAAAGACAGTAATTGATTTACAATGTATTATGTGGCTTATTACCAGTAATCTCTTTCATCAACATGTGTTATGTCTTCAATAATGGACAATAAATTTATTGATATTGATTTCTAGAATAGTTAATTGTTAATGTGTACTAACTAGACCAGGCGACATTCATTCTATTTAGCAGTGTGTGGTGTGAAGATGAGTAGCTATTAGCTAATAGCAAGAACATCAATATCTAATTATTCTGCCAATAGCTAGTCCGTAGCTAATAGCAACATATATGCTATGTTATGCAATAAAACAAAAAAATCATTAGTAATAGTCCCGGGAAGCAAATGGTAGCCCCTCCCCTCCTACCTTTTTAAAAAATAACATCAAATTGCTACACGAGGGAGACATAGCTAACTAGTTATGGTGGAATTAAGCTACAAACACAGATTTGTTGTGTTATGCAAGAGTTGTTATTATTTTCATGTATCTGAGAGATAATATCTGATTGTGTTGGCTACTACAAAACAATGCTCAATTTCAGATGAAATCAGAAATTTAAACTTGTTTATATCAGTATAATTTCACAGTAGCTATTAGAGTTGGCTATAATTGATCAGTATATCAAAGTGGAAATTGAGTCAATCTACAATAATAATAACAACGATAATAATAATTATTATTATTATTGTTATTATTACTACTATTATTATTATTATTGTTTTATTGTTATTATTATTATTATAATTAGCTATTGTTATTATAATTATTATTAAACTGAGTAGTAAATATAAAAATTAAAATTTTTAGCTATGATGATAATCTCAATCAAATAATTCGTAACACAAGTGTGTAGCTATGTGTGTGTGAGGGGGGAGGGGGTGGGGGTGGGGGGAAGAGGAAGAAGAGGAATGGAATATCTCCTTTGTGACTAGTTCATTCTACATCACAAAAATTTCCACGAGACTAATGATTACATCTTCATCATTAGGGAACTGCCCATGGCACAATCTCATTTCCAAACTCTCTGTGGTAGCCTCAGGAAGAGATTTACAGAACCATGGGGGTGTGTTGAACTGGCAACAGGAACTCCCTGAGGCACATCCTATTCCATCCCACAATGGATTATTGATATAATAAGTAGCATGAGACAATTCTGATCCAAGATTTCCAGTATCACAGAAATAATTGTTTCCAACAAAGCTAGCTAGGTAATTGATGAGGCCAGTTCTCACTGTCACGAGTGCATGAACATATTGCCACTGTAATAGTACTGTGTTGGTTAAGAGCTGCAGCGAATGTCCACAGGTGACTTCTCGATCCAGCTGGTCCGTGAGTCAGTGATATTCCATCCACATATACTTGGTCTATTGTGTTGGCTCCAAATGTGTTGAAATACTCAGCAAAGGCATCTGGAGTGCCTTTCTGGTAGGCTATTATTCTTCCACACACTCGAGAGTAAGCATGCTGGACTGGATAGAGGACAGAGTCACACACTCCAGGACCAGACCTCCTTCCACAGCCACGAATTGGAGTGGAATGGAGAGATAGAGAAGACGGGCAAGTTGTGCTAGCTTCAGACATGTTCAGATAGGCTACTCTAGTCCACCTGCTGCTGCCACATGAACATGGCCGCTCAAATATCTCTATACCTCTAGCTATAGACTCCCTCATTTGGATATTCACTGTACTGTCTATTGTACAAATATTTCCATCACCTGATGTCTGCTGAATTGGTGGCAAGAGTACTGGACTTGAACTGCTCTGGTTTTGTGCCGAAGAAAGCTACAAATGTAGGTACTCAACAATAATATCACACATGGAGCAACCATAGTAATGTAGCTATATATTCTGTGTCAGCCGTAGACTGTGATCATTTAAGTTACTGGTAATCCTTTTTATAGCATTATTTAGACTTCTGGTTGTATTGTAATCGTGTTTGGGTAAAGTTTACTATGTACCTAATTATTGGCTTAGATTAGTCCATACAAAATTATGAGGACAGCTGTAAGTAGCTATTTGTAATCAATGTCAAGGGACAATCCTCTGTAATATGGTCATATATACTATTGCTCAAACAATGCACCACTTTTATGTCCAATTGTTTTGTCTAGTAGCTAATAATGTCAATGATGGTTGTCTTCCTACAATTTCATGTAGTGTAGCTACTTGGCAGCAGATCGTGTTCAACTACCAACAAATACAAGATTGCTGAATTAATATTCTTATAAGCAATCTAACTTCACTGATTCAATTTATATTCACCATTCTTTTTTTTAGTTGAGTTTAATTTACTAGGCACATATTTCACAATCAGAGACTCATGAGAATCATGTGATATTGAAAAAAAAAAGTGAATAGTAAACATTGCCCCTTGTATGCCACATTAATTTATTTTGCATTGTTGCAAGCTATAGATATTAATGGTAGTATAGGTAGCACTGGTAGCATAAGTAGTACTAGCAGCATAGGTATCACTGGTAGCTTAGGTAGCCCTGGTAGCATAGTACTAGCAGTATAGGTATCACTGGTAGCTTAGGTAGCCCTGGTAGTATAGGTAGCACTGGTAGTATAGGTAGCACAGGTAGCATAAGTAGTACTAGCAGCATAGGTATCACTGGTAGCTTAGGTAGCCCTGGGTAGTAGTATAGGTAGTACTGGTAACTTAGGTAGCTCTGGTAGCATATGAACTAAGGTTTCCAGTGGTTTTAATTGTGTCTCTCTAAACAGAATAAAACAGAAGATACGGCCAGCAAATGACATCTCATGAATATTAATGAGCTTACAGACAAGTATTACCAAAACAACACATTTCTACTAGTCAGATTTTGGTAGATATTTAGTATGTTGAACATAATGTGGAACAGTATCGGAATCCATCATAAAACCTTTTGTAGCAATTATTTTAGGGTTAAACGTTATAATGACAGGACTAGCTACCAGCGTTACCTAAGCTTTAAAATAATAATAAACTAATGTTGCTAAAACTAAAACCAAAACCTCCTTAGTTTTGGGGTATTCTACTTTTGGTAAGAATAACTAAAACTAAGCTGTAGAGAACATGAAAAAACTAGAACTAAATATTTTAGAAGACAGTAAATTCGATAATAATTAGTATAGTGGATGACAAAAGTTAATAGTTACTAAGCAAATAAATTTTTATTGCAAGCAATTCACTTTGAATTAGCTATGTCAGTTAAATGAAGACATAAATTGCTGTCAAGTAATTCTCTTAACTATATAAAAATATCATTCTTTATTTATAATACCCAAGATTTCATAGAGATATGCTATTTTTGAAGTTATTTCGGAATACTACCTGTACTTCTTTCTTTAAGGAGTCTCATTATTGCAGAATTTGAGAGACAACATAAATTAACCAAAACTAAGTCAATTGATAGTATAACTAAATCTTCTACATAACATTGAAGAAAAAAGATACAAAATAACTAAATCTTCAGGGAGAATTTGGAAAAAAAACTAAAACTAAACATTCAAGATAATTTTTTGGTATGAATAACTAAAACTAAGAAATCTGGAATCTCTAAACCTAAACAATATTGATATAAACATTAGCTACCTTTATGAAAAAGTATAGAGATTCTAGATGGCTAGGCAGCTTACAGATCAATAAAGTTATATTCCACAGCATTTTTTAGCACATACTATCAGATAACAGGCTCCTACTACTACCTCGTGGCTACTTCTATTGAATATTGCAAAACAATGTGAACCTCCAAAACTTAAAACTCTTTAGAATTTTTTAGAAGGAGTGATTGTTGAAATATTATTAATAAAGTATCAAATAATAATTAAAATAACATAATTAGCAAATATAAACGTTACTTATAATAATAATAGAGCAATGATCAAATTATTTCGATTTGCTTAACGTTAATAAAAAACTAGAAAATTTAGAAAATTTATAGGGTAGCAAACCCGTTCTTATCCCTAAAAATGCCAAGAATTGCTTGCCACTCAATTTCAAATTTGACACTTAGCTATGTAGCTACTTGCATTGTTCAATTCATGGTTGTAATTCTAAAAGCAGTGAACTTTCTTCTCAAAGTACTAGGCAACACATTATGAAAATGAAGCTGGGAGTTTTATTTGTTATAAAGTTTTTTTCTCTCAATTATTCTAAATTTTAATCCTGCTATTCCAATGTGCAACTGATGCAAATTTGGAGTGAAATAGCATAAGGTACCTTATCCATGGTTTCCTTTTTCTGCACACTGTGTGATTAACTTGCACTTATTAAACTATACCTAGTTTTTAGAGAGTGGTGGATAGATCATCTCAGATTGTTTCTGTGGCTCAGATTGTTTCTGGGGCTCACTATACTGAAAGATTACTGAAGGACATTATATTATAAGTAGTTGTTACATTAAAACTTGCCAGTATTGCTAGAATTCAAGCGCTAGCCGCTTCCTTAGTCTCGCGGTGCCAGACCCTTTACCAAACGCAAAGCGAGGAGGTCAAGTGAGGGGTTGGGCGGGTTGCGTTGTACAGGACCCACGAATTCCTGGGGAAAATGCGGTGTTAATCATAGCACTAAATTACCACAAAACGCGAATTAGAAGCATTGCGCTTATTGCCCTGCTGTCACAGTTCGCTTCTATCTTAGAGAATGAAGCTGAAAAGAAGTTGGGAGTGACCTTGGATGAAATATTAGAGATCCACAGAGACAGATACTTGTGTAGGTTTTGTGATATGATATTTTTGAAGATGTCAGAAATTCGTCAGAATATAGCATAATTGGAATATTTCTTCTCTTCACCTGATAAGAAGATAAGTCACTTCTGCATAAACAAGAACTCCCCATAGTTAAACGGAGCCAGTTAAACAGCGAACTGTGAGGACAGAGAAATAAGCGCAACGCTTCCTATTCACGTATTGTGGTAATTTGGTCGTAATTTGGAGCTATGATTAACACTGCATTTTCCCCAAGGAATTCGTGGATCCTGTACAGCGGACCCCCCTCCTCACTTGACCAGACCCTTTCCTCGCTTTGGTATGGTAAAGGCTCTGGCCCCGCGAGACTACCCGCTTCTCGGCCTTGAATTCAGATTGCTTCCTCCTTGCGCATGCTTTGTGACGAGCGTCTAGAGAGCGCATGTCTGAAACGCTATCTCTCTACCTACTTAACGGAGTTCCTAAACGCTATACGATTTTGTAATTCAGTTTGTGAATTATCGGTGTTGGTGGTGTTGGTGACTTTTGAAAGGTGTTTAGGGACTTTTGTTGGACACATTTATACACTCAAGTGAGCTCCCATCAATCTTTTGGATAGATTGGTCTGGGATCTCTGAGAGATGGCTGGACGAATGGAAGCGGAGATGAAAAGTGACTATGTAGCGCTTCAACATATGAGGTAAACTATACAGTACTATTATGCTACCTTTTATCAAAATTAATCACTTCTCTAGCCAATGTCCGAAACTGATTGGCGACAACCTGACTACTACTCCGGATGAAGTATCTGCCGTTAAGGTATACCAGATAAATGTCTAAACATTAATTAGCTAGCGTTTCATTGATAAAAAATAATTACTCCGCAGGCTAAAGTGCGCCGTGTTCTGGAACACGTGGTGGAATGGAAGGAAATACACGACGAAATGGTTAAGGATTTCAGGAACGTAGAACTTAATTTCCAAAAGGAACGCAGATCTAAGCAAGTATGTTTAAATTATATTCAATTGTGGAGTTAGTGATAAACTGCAAGGGTCACCACTTGCAGTAAAGTAGATAACAGTTAAGATATGACAACATTTTTAGCTACATTTATGAACATGACTGTTCTCAGTTGTTATGGTTAAGTTCTTTCGGTTAAGTTTCTATAATTAGCATAACATTGGGTGTTATAGAAAATTAGTTATTAGTTCTATTTTAAATTAGTTTGTGCTATCTTAAAAATGATGCATAAAATTGTATACACATATTTGTAAGTTGAATGAAAACATTAGCTTAGCACACTCTGACCGAGGGAAACCTATAGAAACTAATAAGATATGTATTCTAAATGTGTATAATTACAAGCTATAGCTAAATCATCAAATCATGCATATAATAGTTTTATGGTGAAAGCATTTTATTTACCTATTATATTGTTCTAGGACGAAACTCTGAAACTTAAAGCTGACTTATACAAACAAAACAAGGCCTTGGTACTCTCCAACTCGGAAAATACAATCTTGGACGAGAAAGTATGTAGTAACTTACTATGTTGTAAAATACTACACATATTTTGTATACTCCACACATTTCATGTGTACATTATATAATATTGTCAATCTACTAGTTGATGCTGGCTAAGAGTCGCTGCTCTGAACTAGAACAGACTCTCATGGACAAGGAAATGATGATTAGTGCAATGGAGAGCCATGTAGAGGAACTGAAAGAAAAGAATCTGGTATTGAACAAAAAGGCAACTGAAGCAGAGGAAATGAAACATGGCTACAAAATTATGAAAGAAAGAGAAACTGGTCTTTTTCACAAGGTATATACTATTACTACAACAATGAACTATGTAAAATTCTATTACAATGTAATTGAATTGTACAGTGGGTTCAAGCAAAAAACCAAGTGTCAGAAGTTCTATTGACTCTGCAGGACAAACATAGTGAGACTATTGGTCTGATCCAGAAATTAGACGCAGTTAAAGCCACAAACAAGGCACTGAAAGCTCATGTGAAGGACCTTGAGAATGAAAATGGTGCTTTAGACAAAGTAGCCTGTGGCCTCCTTGACAAGGTTAATTACATTTATTATAGTACAAGTTCTACGAGTAATATAGAAATTTCTAAGCAAATAATATTTTGTTATAGTGGATGACGTCTAAAGACAAGTTGTCTGAATTTGAAAAGACTTTGGCAGACAACAAAATGGAGGCCATTATCTTGAACCAAGAATTAGATACAATGAAAGCCACACACAAAGCAATGAAAGCTAACATTGAAGAGAATAATGGTGTGCTTGAAGAGGAAGCATGTGGTCTCTTTGACAAGGTTAATAGCAATTATTATTTCTCAAATGCAGTTTTTACAAGATAGATAGTCATAAGAAGTGAATTTGAATATTTTGTCATAGTGGATGACTGCTAAAGATCAGTTGTCTGAACTGGAACTTGATCTATGTGACAAAAACATGGAAATACTCGATTTGAACCACGAATTAGATGAACAGACAGCTACCAATCAAGCAATGACAGCTAGCATGGAGATACTACAATATGAGAATGGTGATCTTGAAGAAGAAGCTTGTGGCCTCTTTGACAAGGTTAATAGCAATTATTACGATAAGTGTTGGTACAAAAAATTATTTTCTACAACACAATTTCCAAAAGTAAATGTAATATTTTATGTCATAGTGGATGACCGCTAAAGAGCAATTGTCTGAGCTGGAACTGGATCTACGTGACAAAAATAAGGAAACACTTGATTTGAAACAGGAACTAGATGAGCTGAAAGCTACAAATCAGGAAATGACAGCAAACATGAAGGAACTACAAAATGAAAATGGCACTCTTGAAGAAAAAACTTGTAGCCTCTTTGACAACGTTAGTAGCAGTTATTATTTTTCAAATGCATTTACTGCTAAAGATCAGTTGTCTGATTTGGAACTGGATCTGTGTGACAAATATATGGACATACTCAGTTTGAACCAGGAATTAGATGAACTGAGGGCTGCAAATCAAGCAGTGACAGCTGACATGGAGGAACTACAAAATGAAAATGGTAACCTGGAAGAAGAAGCTTGTGGCCTCTTTGACAAGGTTAATAGTAATAAATTAGTAAATGTACGAAGTTAAGTCTTATTATTGATATATCTAGTCAACATAATGTGAAGGATTTGTGTACTATAGCTACTGTTAAGATAAAATATATAGCACAATGGAAGTATTTAAGTATTCGTCTTTACACAGTTTGTTCAGATAGTACAGCAGTACGTAAGTCTTCATTTTAGGCTAGGCTAATAAAATGTGCGATAATTACTTTGAACATCCTGTATTTTACTTTCTCTGTTTGCTTGTTGTTTTTTTTATTCAAAATATGGCAAGAAGTTACAAGGTATCGAAGTGTCATTACCGTTTATGTACATCATTTAAAACCTGACACAGTTTTTTTTATTAGCTGCAATGCTTTATGTGGGGTCAGATAGTTAGAATGGCTTATTTGTTACAGAAGCTACCAGTACTTGTGAAAATTAAGCTAAAAAGTAACCACATATTTGTGAGCTATCATGTATCTAGCTACTAGTAGTTACTTCAGGAGTAAATAAACTGAATGATGCCTTCCTAATCTAGCTGAATGGGTACTAAAACTTTAACTTCAGGAGAACTAAATTAATTTAAGTTAAATTAATATAATTAATAATTATTCACAACAAAATTTCCATAAGTAAATGTGAATATTTTTGTTTGTACTAGTGGATGACTGCTAAAGATCAATTGTCGGAATTGAAAATGGATTTACATGACAAAACACTCGATTTGAATCAGGAGTTGAATGAACTGAGAGGTACACATCAATCAATGACAGCTAATATGAAGGAACTGCAAAATGAAAATGGCCACCTTGAAGAAGAAGCATGCAGCCTTTTTGACAAGGTTTATACTACTTTCTAGATAAAAAATTTAGCGTAGTTAACAACAGTTTCTACAATAGTTTACAAATGCTAATATTTTGTGACAGTGGATGACGGCAGAAGATAAATTATCTGAACTAAAGTTGAACCTACAGGACAAAAATATGAAAACAAATGTTCTAAACCTGGGATTGGACTCTGCAAAAAGAAAGATTGAAGAAATAACAGTCCAGATGAAGGACATAGAAAAAGAGAATCATGATTTGGAACAAGAAGCATACAATCTCTTTGACAAGGTAGAGATGTAACTATAGTAGGCCATAAAAATTAGTTGATATCGCTTTCTGTAGTGCTGTGAGTTTATATTACGTTTTTCTTCATTCTTGTGTGTTTGTTGTAGTGGATGTGTGCAAAAGATCAAAACTCTGAACTTGTACTGACATTACGGGACAAAAACTTGGAGGTAAGAGCCTTAGTTCAAGAATTAGACACTATGACAAGGAAGGACAAAAGAAACAAAGTGTACTCAACCTCACGCCCAGCATACTTAACAAATACAAGAACAATCTCAGACAAGGTTAAATGCATAATGTTATAACAGCTATATTTTAATAGTTTGAACTGCAAAAATTGACATGTATTTGTGTATGCATAAAAATTATTGTTCTTGCATTAAAATTGAAGTCATTTAGAGATGGATTGCAATTTCTATTTATTTATATTTTTGTTAACATTTGTATTTTAACGTATGTAATACAGATTATCACATCTACATACTACAAGCAACAATGAAGGTCAATTAAACATTATTTTCTAACACAGAAACTACTAAAATTGTCCACTAACTTATTTCTCTATTATATCATTAATACTTAATATGTCCTCCAAATTTAACAAGTACAACATCAGAATTCTTACGTTGGGAATTTATGACGCTATTAAAACTGCTCTCTCCAAATTTTGTATTGCTACAAATAATTTAAGACTACAACTTCACATAATACTAGTCAAGGCTTGTTATGTTTAACTAGGATGAAAGTACTTATTTCTCTATTATATCATTAACACTTAATATGTCCTCCAAATTTAACAAGTACAACATCAGAATTCTTACGTTGAGAATTTATGACGCTATTAAAACTGCTCTCTCCAAATTTTGTATTGCTACAAATAATTTAAGACTACAACTTCACATAATACTAGTCAAGGCTTGTTATGTTTAACTAGGATGAAAGTACTCTAGAAATATATCTGCTTTGTACAAATCTTTTGATTAGGCATCTTCCAGCTCTTGGATATTCAATGATAATTTTCAGTCTTTTAGCTTAAATATATTCTTCGGTTTGACCCAGTCGACGCCCACCTCAAGGTGAAGCCAAATTCTGAGATGCACATCTACTCACTGCTTCTTTGTGATGTTGTTTGTGGTAATGCTAAGAAAGTCAGGACCAACAACGAGGAATGCCCTGAGGGTGCTGACGTTGTTGTGATACAGCAAACCGAAGAAGTGAAAGTATTTAATGCAGATCTGGCTTGTATACGATACATATTATTCTATATTGTATAGACTCCTCAGTTACACTACCATCTTGATTATACAACTTCATCATCCTGCATATTGAACCACCCACAAAGACAGTAATTGATTTACAATGTATTATGTGGCTTATTACCAGTAATCTCTTTCATCAACATGTGTTATGTCTTCAATAATGGACAATAAATTTATTGATATTGATTTCTAGAATAGTTAATTGTTAATGTGTACTAACTAGACCAGGCGACATTCATTCTATTTAGCAGTGTGTGGTGTGAAGATGAGTAGCTATTAGCTAATAGCAAGAACATCAATATCTAATTATTCTGCCAATAGCTAGTCCGTAGCTAATAGCAACATATATGCTATGTTATGCAATAAAACAAAAAAATCATTAGTAATAGTCCCGGGAAGCAAATGGTAGCCCCTCCCCTCCTACCTTTTTAAAAAATAACATCAAATTGCTACACGAGGGAGACATAGCTAACTAGTTATGGTGGAATTAAGCTACAAACACAGATTTGTTGTGTTATGCAAGAGTTGTTATTATTTTCATGTATCTGAGAGATAATATCTGATTGTGTTGGCTACTACAAAACAATGCTCAATTTCAGATGAAATCAGAAATTTAAACTTGTTTATATCAGTATAATTTCACAGTAGCTATTAGAGTTGGCTATAATTGATCAGTATATCAAAGTGGAAATTGAGTCAATCTACAATAATAATAACAACGATAATAATAATTATTATTATTATTGTTATTATTACTACTATTATTATTATTATTGTTTTATTGTTATTATTATTATTATAATTAGCTATTGTTATTATAATTATTATTAAACTGAGTAGTAAATATAAAAATTAAAATTTTTAGCTATGATGATAATCTCAATCAAATAATTCGTAACACAAGTGTGTAGCTATGTGTGTGTGAGGGGGGAGGGGGTGGGGGTGGGGGGAAGAGGAAGAAGAGGAATGGAATATCTCCTTTGTGACTAGTTCATTCTACATCACAAAAATTTCCACGAGACTAATGATTACATCTTCATCATTAGGGAACTGCCCATGGCACAATCTCATTTCCAAACTCTCTGTGGTAGCCTCAGGAAGAGATTTACAGAACCATGGGGGTGTGTTGAACTGGCAACAGGAACTCCCTGAGGCACATCCTATTCCATCCCACAATGGATTATTGATATAATAAGTAGCATGAGACAATTCTGATCCAAGATTTCCAGTATCACAGAAATAATTGTTTCCAACAAAGCTAGGTAATTGATGAGGCCAGTTCTCACTGTCACGAGTGCATGAACATATTGCCACTGTAATAGTACTGTGTTGGTTAAGAGCTGCAGCGAATGTCCACAGGTGACTTCTCGATCCAGCTGGTCCGTGAGTCAGTGATATTCCATCCACATATACTTGGTCTATTGTGTTGGCTCCAAATGTGTTGAAATACTCAGCAAAGGCATCAGGAGTGCCTTTCTGGTAGGCTATTATTCTTCCACACACTCGAGAGTAAGCATGCTGGACTGGATAGAGGACAGAGTCACACACTCCAGGACCAGACCTCCTTCCACAGCCACGAATTGGATGGAATGGAGAGATAGAGAAGACGGGCAAGTTGTGCTAGCTTCAGACATGTTCAGATAGGCTACTCTGGTCCACCTGCTGCTGCCACATGAACATGGCCGCTCAAATATCTCTATACCTCTAGCTATAGACTCCCTCATTTGGATATTCACTGTACTGTCTATTGTACAAATATTTCCATCACCTGATGTCTGCTGAATTGGTGGCAAGAGTACTGGACTTGAACTGCTCTGGTTTTGTGCCGAAGACAAGCTACAAATGTAGGTACTCAACAATAATATCACACATAGAGCAACCATAGTAATGTAGCTATATATTCTGTGTCAGCCGTAGACTGTGATCATTTAAGTTACTGGTAATCCTTTTTATAGCATTATTTAGACTTCTGGTTGTACTGTAATCGTGTTTGGGTAAAGTTTACTATGTATCTAATTATTGGCTTAGATTAGTCCATAAAAAATTATGAGGACAGCTGTAAGTAGCTATTTGTAATCAATGTCAAGGGACAATCCTCTGTAATATGGTCATATATACTATTGCTCAAACAATGCACCACTTTTATGTCCAATTGTTTTGTCTAGTAGCTAATAATGTCAATGATGGTTGTCTTCCTACAATTTCATGTAGTGTAGCTACTTGGCAGCAGATCGTGTTCAACTACCAACAAATACAAGATTGTTGAATTAATATTCTTATAAGCAATCTAACTTCACTGATTCAATTTATATTCACCATTCTGTTATTTAGTTGAGTTTAATTTACTAAGCACATATTTCACAATCAGAGACTCATGAGAATCATGTGATATTAAAAAAAAAAAGTGAATAGTAAACATTGCCCCTTGTATGCCACATTAATTTATTTTGCATTGTTGCAGCTATACCTTGGTGTAAATTCACAATTCATGAATATCATTATAATACTACTACGGCACATAGCAGCATAGCTATAGATATTAATGGTAGTATTGGTAACACTGATAGCACTGGTAGTATGGATAACACTGGTAGCTTACGTAGCACTGGTAGTATAGGTAGCACTGGTAGTATAGGTAGCACTGGTAGTATAGATAGAACTGGTAGCATAAGTAGCACTGGTAGTATAGGTATCACTGGTAGCTTAGGTAGCCCTGGTAACTTAGGTAGCACTGGTAGTATGGGTAACACTCGTACTTAGGTAGCACTGGTAGTATAGGTAGCACTGGTAGCCGCCCTTAGGTAGCACTAGGTAAGTATAACACACTAGTACATAGGTAGCACTGGTAGTATAGGTAGCACTGGTAGTATAGTAGAGGTAGTAGTAAGTAGCACTGGTAGTATAGGTAGTACTGGTAGCTTAGGTAGTACTGGTAGTATAGGTAGCACTGGTAGTATAGGTAGCACTGGTAGTATAGGTAGCACTGGTAGCTTAGGTAGTACCCTGGTAGTATGGTAGCACTGGTAGCTTATAGCAGGTATAGGTAGCACTGGTAGTATAGGTAGCACTGGTAGTATAGGTAGCACTGGTAGCATAAGTAGTACTAGCAGTATAGGTATCACTGGTAGCTTAGGTAGCCCTGGTAATATAGGTAGCACTGGTAGTATGGGTAACACTGGTAGCATAAGTAGTACTAGCAGTATAGGTAGCACTGGTAGTATAGGTAGCACTGGTAGCATAAGTAGTACTAGCAGTATAGGTATCACTGGTAGCTTAGGTAGCCCTGGTAACTTAGGTAGCACTGGTAGTATGGGTAGCACTGGTAGCTTACGTAGCACTGGTAGTATGGGTAACACTGGTAGCTTAGGTAGCCCTGGTAGTATAGGTAGCACTGGTAGTATAGGTATCACTGGTAGCTTAGGTAGCCCTGGTAACTTAGGTAGCACTGGTAGTATGGGTAACACTGGTAGCTTACGTAGCACTGGTAGTATAGGTAGCACTGGTAGTATGGGTAACACTGGTAGCTTAGGTAGCCCTGGTAGTATAGGTAGCACTGGTAGTATAGGTAGCACTGGTAGCATAAGTAGTACTAGCAGTATAGGTAGAACTGGTAGCTTAGGTAGCCCTGGTAATATAGGTAGCACTGGTAGTATAGGTAGCACTGGTAGTATAGGTAGCACTGGTAGCATAAGTAGTACTAGCAGTATAGGTATCACTGGTAGCTTAGGTAGCCCTGGTAATATAGGTAGCACTGGTAGTATAGGTAGCACTGGTAGTATAGGTAGCACTGGTAGCATAAGTAGTACTAGCAGTATAGGTATCACTGGTAGCTTAGGTAGCCCTGGTAATATAGGTAGCACTGGTAGTATAGGTAGCACTGGTAGTATAGGTAGCACTGGTAGCATAAGTAGTACTAGCAGTATAGGTATCACTGGTAGCTTAGGTAGCCCTGGTAATATAGGTAGCACTGGTAGTATAGGTAGCACTGGTAGTATAGGTAGCACTGGTAGCATAAGTAGTACTAGCAGTATAGGTATCACTGGTAGCTTAGGTAGCCCTGGTAATATAGGTAGCACTGGTAGTATAGGTAGCACTGGTAGTATAGGTAGCACTGGTAGCATAAGTAGTACTAGCAGCATAGGTATCACTGGTAGCTTAGGTAGCACTGGTAGTATAGGTAGCACTGGTAGTATAGGTAGCACTGGTAGCATAAGTAGTACTAGCAGCATAGGTATCACTGGTAGCTTAGGTAGCACTGGTAGTATAGGTATCACTGGTAGCTTAGGTAGCCCTGGTAGTATAGGTAGTACTGGTAACTTAGGTACCTCTGGTAGTAGTATAGGTAGTACTGGTAACTTAGGTAGCCCTGGTAGTATAGGTAGTACTGGTAACTTAGGTAGCTCTGGTAGCATAGGTAACACTGGTAGCTAGTCCTGTCGTTATAAGGTTTAACCCTAAAATAATTGCTACAAAAGGTTTTATGATGGATTCCGATACTGTTCCACATTATGTTCAACATACTAAATATCTACCAAAATCTGACTAGTAGAAATGTGTTGTTTTGGTAATACTTGTCTGTAAGCTCATTAATATTCATGAGATGTCATTTGCTGGCCGTATCTTCTGTTTTATTCTGTTTAGAGAGACACAATTAAAACCACTGGAAACCTTAGTTCATAAGCTTTAAAATAATAATAAACTAATGTTGCTAAAACTAAAGCCAAAACCCCTTAGTTTTTTGGGGTATTCTACTTTTGGTAAGAATAACTAAAACTAAGCTGTAGAGAACATGAAAAAACTAGAACTAAATATTTTAGAAGACAGTAAATTCGATAATAATTAGTATAGTGGATGACAAAAGTTAATGGTTACTAAGCAAATAAATTTTTATTGCAAGCAATTCACTTTGAATTAGCTATGTCAGTTAAATGAAGACACAAATTGCCGTCAAGTAATTCTCTTAACTATATAAAAATATCATTCTTTATTTATAATACCCAAGATTTCATAGAGATATGCTATTTTTGAAGTTATTTTGGAATACTACCTGTACTACTTTCTTTAAGGAGTCTCATTATTGCAGAATTTGAGAGACAACATAAATTAACCAAAACTAATCTTCTACATTACATTGAAGAAAAAAACTAAAAAATAACTAAATCTTCAGGGAGAATTTGTAAAAAAAACTAAAACTAAACATTCAAGATAATTTTTTGGTATGAATAACTAAAACTAAGAAATCTGGAATCTCTAAACCAAAACAATATTGATATAAACATTACCTACCTTTATGAAAAAAGTATAGAAATTATAGATGGCTAGGCAGCTTACAGATCAATGAAGTTATATTCCACAGCATTTTTTTAGCACATACTATCAAATAACAGGCTCCTACTACTACCTCGTGGCTACTTCTATTGAATATTGCAAAACAATCTGAACCCCCAAAACTTAAAACTCTTTAGAATTTTTTAGAAGGAGTGATTGTTGAAATATTATTAATTAAGTATCAAATAATAATTAAAATAACATACGTTACTTACAATAATAATAGAGCAATGATCAAACTATTTCGATTTGCTTAACGTTAATGAAAAACTAGAAAATATAGAAAATTTATAGGGTAGCTAACCCGTTCTTATCCCTAAAAATGCCAAGAATTGCTTGCCACTCAATTTCAAATTTGACACTTAGCTATGTAGCTACTTGCATTGTTCAATTCATGGTTGTAATTCTAAAAGCAGTGAACTTTCTTCTCAAAGTACTAGGCAACACATTATGATAATGAAGCTGGGAGTTTTATTTGTTATAAAGTTTTTTTCTCTCAATTATTCTAAATTTTAATCCTGCTATTCCAATGTGCAACTGATGCAAATTTGGAGTGCAACAGCATAAGGTACCTTATCCATGGTTTCCTTTTTCTGCACACTGTGTGATTAACTTGCACTTATTAAACTATACCTAGTTTTTAGAGAGTGGTGGATAGATCATCTCAGATTGTTTCTGTGGCTCAGATTGTTTCTGGGGCTCACTATACTGAAAGATTACTTAAGGACATTATATTATAAGTAGTTGTTACATTAAAACTTGCCAGTATTGCTAGAATTCAAGCGCTAGCCGCTTCCTTAGTCTCGCGGGGCCAGACCCTTTACCAAACACAAAGCGAGGAAAGGGTCTGGTCAAGTGAGGGGGGGGGGGGGGGGGGGGGGGGGGGGG
>WLWD01004412.1_pt1 | contig 26385 bp, 15 predicted proteins | sample 6712731 | NCBI WGS metagenome assembly WLWD01 (sample SAMN12718690, study PRJNA576275) | sponge metagenome | isolation source: marine sponge | host: Mycale hentscheli | place: New Zealand: South Island, Marlborough, Capsize Point | collected 2014-11-01 | reverse complement strand
AATTGTTTACCGTTTTGAATTCTTTGCGGGTGCAGTTAATACTTGACAACTTAAGGGACTTCCATTTCTATTCGAGTTAGTGGCGGTGGTAAGTCAATGCGCTCTTTGTCATGGTTATAAGCCGTGCGCAACAGTATTTACTTGAAAATACATTGTCCACTAGACTACCGCGAAGGTAAGTCTGTGTAGGTGCATTTCCAGTTGTGTCAAATCATTGTGTGTTACAACCACTACTTAGCTAAAGAATATCACAAAGAAAACTTTTAAATAACGTGTATTGTTTTGTTGTTGTTTTTTTCTTTCCAAGCAGTTGCAGAGAGTTGTTACTATGGCACTGAAATACCTTTACCCTGTATGCTAAATTTAAAAACTGGACCTTATTTTCAGTAGCTTCAGTGTTAGAAGTCAAAATCATTCATATAAAAATAGTATAGTCTTTAGGCTCGCTCGCCATTTGTGCTCAAGTACATCACTAGTATAATGAATGTAGGCATTCATTTGTAAGTTACTAAGTTCATGTGCCAAGTTTAAAAATTAAATAATGATTAGTTACACTAGATTTAATTACTTCCCTTGTAGTAACCACTAAAACTTTGATTAGCAATGCTGGAAGATTAAGAATCTTGCTTCATATTTTCCATCGTAGTTACAAAAAGTGCTAGAGGAAATCAGTGTTGATTAATTTATATATATGTGTGACAGTACTTGGGAAAAGGGACCAATTGCGTTTAAAATTGAAAAATGAGTTATTTATACCACAGTGTAGAGCACTTCATATGGAGTATTTTGAGGAGGCAGGCGCTGCTTGATTCACTAAATATACAAGCGGCAATCTAACCAACTTGAGCACAGTTATTTCGAGAAAACTGCAATTAAAACTTCACTTCAATTTTTGGCAGAGTTAACATTAAATTTCGTAATCTAACCGAAAGTCCGCGTTACAGGTTACGTATGACTTTTACTTATGCTTGGAAAATGGTGGTGCTCAGTTGAACAGCGGTAAGTTATAGTTGGGGCCGCTTACTTCGTTGATGGAGGAGGCCTTACTCAGTTCAGACCCTACGTTGTGTAAGGGTTTGCAGGCTATTTTGTGCTTCTTTTTTTTTTTTTTCTGTTTCCAACAGTTTGATAGTTACAGTAAGTCATGGTAACTATAATACAGTCACTCTTTTAGAAATGATCAATTAGCTTGGTTTGTTAATTCACTGGCTAGCTATAGGATTACATTTGTCTTAAGTGAGTCAGCCAACTTGTTGCCTGTTTTGGAAAAAATGAACAATGAATAATAGTAGGAATCTCTTTAAATCAATGAACCACTAGAGCACTGAAGTGCAAACCCTCAGCGCTAGTTAGCTAGTATGACTAGTGATGTGCTCTAATAGCACAAAATAGCGAAGCGAGCGATGCATGTTCCCTGTAATTGCAGCTATTCCATGCATGCTTGGTGTGGCTACAAAATACTGTCAGATTCTTTACTTTGCTACCTGTTTCTGTTTCGTTTTAGCTCTCCTCCTCCTTGCCCTGTCTTTTTCATTTCTTATCGCTCTCCTTACTAATTTTTCTTCAGGAGTTTCTAACGCCCTCAAAGCTCTTGACCGAGCGTTTCTAACGTTTTGTCTACTGGGCATCGCTACTTCGTACGGCGGATAAACAAAACAAAATGTTGCTAAGAAGGTTACCCGGCCCACGCAAGTGCGTAGGAGAAAGGGTACACACGTACGCCCACACAAGAACAAAAACAATTTCTAGACCTAAATATATATATAATATATATCGCGAACTCATTAGAGAGTCAGCTCAGCTCGCTGCGCTCGCTTCGCTGAATAAAGAAAATAATAACAAAGGAAAAGTGTAGAAACAAAAAAAAAAGAAAGAGAAGTGGCATGAAGAGAGGCAGGAAAGAGAAAAAGACAATGAAGAGGGACAAAAGAAAGAGGAATGAATGAAAAAAGGTAGGAAGAAAAGAAAAAGGAAGAAGAAAGAAAGAAAAACAGTACACAAAAAAAAGAGGAAAAGAAAGGAAAAGGTAGGAAAGAAATAAAAACAGTAGAAAGAAAGAGGAAAATAAGGCAAGAAGACAAAAGGAAAAAGAAAAAAAAAGATGAAAAAAAAAGCATCGACGATCTGGTTCGAACCAGAGACTTTTAGGTTAGGTATTTGCTCACTCGACAATTACGCAACGCAACACCTCACGCTGAATGCGTGAAATTGTTAGCTATTTAAAAGTGATTTGCAACCTGCAAGCTGCCTCACGTGACAAGCAAGTTTTTTAAGGGGCTGTTCCCATTACTGTAACGTACGATTGTAGGACTGAAATTCTACTCGCTTTTTCTTGAAAACTAAGTCAAAACTAACAATTTTGGCTTACTCTGTGAAGTGCTATAGTTTGATGTCGCTTTCAAAGCCTGGGTAGCTGTACTCTTCGAGATCCCCTGTTGACTGAATGAATGAATGACTGACAGTCAGAGACTTGCTGATTCTTCCAGTGTCTTCACAATAATAGTCCCAGGAGAGATCCTGGTCAGCAGCAACATCAATTTATATAGCTTGATAATTCACATTTATTATTCCTATTCTGTTGCTGCAATGCTATAACAAAAACTTATAAGAATTTACCCGCGATTTTCTGAGGTCTGGGTAATTTGTTGCTAGGTAACAAATTGAATTCGCCCACGATTTTCAATTACTCGCGAGTTGGATTTCCATGCACACACGGAAGGTCAAAATAGAGAGTAAAAGGTGGCTGTGTTTAAACGGGGCGCTCGGACCTTTAACAATGGTTTCAGCCACTCAAATTTGGTGTCAGTGTAGCTAAAGGGTAGGAGATACCAGTGGGCCAATAAAAAGAAAATCAAAAAAATATTTTTTTTGTCCACGTTTGGGCTCTACTGTACATTTTTGATTTTACTGGTCCCTTTTCCCAAGTACTGGCACATATGTTTGGATGTACACATGTCACTATGTCATTATGTCATTTTGTACACAGACCCTCGTGTTTTTGTGTTTGCTTGGCAGTCGACTCCATCCTATACTCTTAAACAGAATCCTTGGTTTATCGATCTAATCCGGTATCATCCAAGGAAATTTAATTTTTGTTTAGGTACCCTTTTAAATTATAATTGGTTGTCTGACCATAGCCAATTTTTGCTGATAACTACAAATTAATCCTACGCCTCTCGTTCCGTTAAACTCACCCTCATCTCCATGTTCGTCATCAGTGGGCCTCCCTGATTCCGCAGCTTCAATAGCTGAGTGGTTTGGCAAGGGCGGTGGCCGGAAGCCCCGCCCCCAATCAGCAGTTGCCGAGTTGGGGCAAATTAACGGGGTGGGGATAAACCCCTTTAATTCCGACCACACGCGTCACGGCAAAACAGCCGAGGCTGTCTACCGGAAAATTGAAATGACCCTCCCCCCCCCCTATTTGGGTAAAGGTGTGTGGGTGGGTGGGAGAGCTTCGAAACAGAGTCTTGCGTTGTGTTTCTCAAATGACTGACTGAACCACTGACCATGTGCTCTCACCATTTACCCGCCCGGCACGCTCGCGCGCGTCGTGCCACCCTTACCCAATGCCGGAACTTCCGCCTTGGATTAACCCCACCTAGCCTACGTCTAAATGGCCATTAATCCTACGCCTCTCGTTCCGTTAAACTCACCCTCATCTCCATGTTCGTCATCAGTGGGCCTCCCTGATTCCGCAGCTTCAATAGCTGAGTGGTTTGGCAAGGGCGGTGGCCGGAAGCCCCGCCCCCAATCAGCAGTTGCCGAGTTGGGGCAAATTAACGGGGTGGGGATAAACCCCTTTAATTCCTCCAAGGGAAGGCACGACCTTTGCCCCAAAGGCGGCAACCCCCATCCCACATGAACCGGAAGGGAGGGCCTAACCCACAGAAAACTCATGCGCCCACATTGACTCAATCACATCAGAAACAATTATTCAAAGTAGCACAACATGAATGCATCGTAAAATACAAGTCTGGACAAGTACAATGGTATTAACACAAACATGACCCCTCAGTCTGAATGATACATCAACACAGCCTAGCGGAGTAACTGGCCAACTGGTGTCTAGGAATCCGGATGTATTCCAGATAGGCCAGACTACGCCATCTACCCAACGTCTGGATAGTAGAGTCCTCCAAACCTCTCGAGGCAGCTGTAGTGGCAGCCCCAATTCGGAAGCTGTGACCGGCATACTTGTCTGCCTCCACCCCGGCGCACCTCAAGGCTTCTCGGACTGCCGACACCAGTCTCTGTCGGGTCAAGGGCTTGCCATCCTTGAACACGAAGAGTGGACCAGGCTTCTTGCCTCTGACTGTCAGGTAGGCCAACACTGCTGACACTGGACACAGGTCCGAGGTCGCACGCCCAATGTACAACGTGATTCCTTTCCTGAAGGGATCCGTCTTGGAGGCCTTCAGAGTAACACTCAATACGGCTGGATTCACTGGGTTGTCCACGGCCAGGTCACCCCAGCAAAGGTGCACTGAAGGATCAAAGGAGGAGTCATCAGGGACGGTGAACTCTCCAGCACGCAGGAAGCCAAAGAAGGCTAGACAGCATGCCGCCCACAGCATGACAATGTCGCTGTCCTCAGCCTGGTCATCCCAAATTATCTTCATCTTACGCAACAAAGGAGGCGTAATAGGGAGTCTCACTCTCTTGTCACAGTCACCTTGCGACCTCTTCACACCCCTCAGCACGTAGTGAAGTTTTGACCACGAAGGAAGGAATGGGTCGCCCAGGCCTTCGCCAATGTGCAAGTGCCTCACACCTGCCATATATGACTTGATCGTGCGATGCTTGAGGCCCTCCATAGCAAGCTGTGCCACAAACTTGCACACGACACTCTCGGAGGCTGGGACTCCACAGAGCCCAGTTCGGTTACAAAACTCCAAATACCGCTTCTGACCGGTGCGATAGACCCGGAGGGTGTTATCTGCCAGTCCTCTCATAAAAAACGTCTGAACGTGCCGATCCAGTCCACCCTGGTCCAGTCTGGCGTTCCGAGCACCAGGCACTCCAACAGCCTGTCCGGAAGAACGGTGGGTGACTCGTTCGCCCCTGGAACCAAACGCTGGAAGGAAGGCAAAGCATTTCTGGATAAAGCATCAGCTGCCCCATTTAGAACTCCAGGAATGTGCCTACACTTCAAGGACACTCCCCACCTGGCCAGAAAGAAGGATAGACACCTCATCAGGTGCATAGCCCTATCCACTTTGCTCCTGCCAGAGTTCACTATTGCGACCACTGCTGCGTTGTCGCATCTACAAGAGACGCTCATGCCCTGCCACATCTCGCCCCACACAGCCACACCCAGGACAATAGGAAGCAACTCCTTGATGGTGATGTGTATGCCAGACCAGCTCTCCGGGAGCGGCAGCTGGAACCAGTGGCCCTGTGAAGTATATGCACCGCAGCCCCAAGAGCCAGAAGCATCTGAGGTCAACTCCACACTTGGCATGCTCAGTAGGATACTGGACACTGGACAACTGCCGTTCCATATGGGCAAGAAGCAGGCCCACCACTTCAAGTCTGAACGGAAGCCTGCATTCAGACAGACCCTGTGGTGCAGCTCCCGAACCGACCTCGCCAGCTCAATCATTCTCCTCAAGAAAGAGCGACCAGGCTTGATCACGCAGCAAGCATGCTGCAACTGACCAATCAGGGACAACAGGTCTCTCTTAGTTCCAAACTTCAGAGTACTCCACTTCTGGATCTCCCTCTGAAGTCTCTCCAACTTGACCACTGGCAGCCGCAGTGTCATGGCCACAGTATCGATCTCTATGCCCAAGAAAACCAACTTGGTAGTTGGGCCCTCGGTCTTTCTGGGGGCCACAGGCACCCCCACCACCCTGCACCGGGCCAGCGCCCGCTGCAGGGACAATCCGCATTGTGGTGAATCTGGCTCGCCGAAGAGCAAGAAATCATCCAAGTAGTGCAAACCATTGACATTGTCATGGTGGACGATAATCCACAACAAAGCATCCGCGACTGCATTGTATAGCTTAGGAGCGGACCTCAAACCGAAGGGCAACACTTTGTCTACGTAGACCTTGCCCTCCCACTTCATGCCCAACAACCACCTGTCATCGGGATGAACTGGCACCGTTCGAAAGGCACCCTCCACATCGAACTTGGCCAGCTGGCAACCGCGACCAATGGCGACTACCCTCTCGCAAGCTGCGTCCACTGACGTATAGCTCACAGAACAAACTTCACGCTCTATGCCATCATTTACACTGGCACCCTTGGGTGAAGATAGATCTACTATGAGCCTCCAACGGCCCGGCTGGTGGTTCTTAGGCACCAACCCCAACTTGTTGATCTGCACCAAAGACAGACACTTGCCCTCAATTGGGCCGATCACTCTGCCTGCTCTGAACTCAGTCTCTAAGAACTTGCTCACCACCTCAGGGTGCTCACGAGCGGTGGGCATGTTTGAAACTGCACTCTTGCAGACGGCTCCACCATATCGGAACCCAATCCGGAATCCAGCACGGAGACCATCCAAGAGAAACCCACAATACGCTCTGTCGGGGTGGTCCTGCAGGTGGCTCATCCACGCGTCGGCACACATCGGAGTTGTGATAGAGCTCCACTCTCTCGGAAACAGATGGGAATGAGTGTTGTCTAACGGCTTCCGCCCAGCTAAGGTGAGCAAATCAGCCACGTGCGAGTACACCCCCGCAAACACTCCTACTCACACAAACACAACAGTGTACCCAAATCTAAGTTTCCACTCGACAAGAAGTTCCAATCAAATAATTGCAAGCAAAATGACAACAATCGACATATTGGAATCAACAATGATCAGATAGCAAGTGGAACACACACAAAAGTCATGAGCACACAGCAGCTCCACAGTCTCAAACGATCGCAGGTCAGACACTACTGGCTGGACCGGAGGCGCTCTCCACTGGGGGAGTGCACGCAGACTTGCGGTGATCCCCACCACACTTCGAACACACATGTGAGAATCGACATGGAGTAGAAGCACAGAGCTTCCCGTCGTTCCAAGCGAAACACGGCGCCACTCTGCGCCTCTTCGCTGGTGGTACACTCCTGCCCTCTGCCTGAACAGAAGCGCCTCCACGCTGACCACTGCCAGCAACGCCAGTGGCAAAGATGGAACGGGTGAAGAGCGCTTGGTCGAGTTTCCCAAACTCCGCCGACTCAAGCGCCGGAATTTGTTGTCGAAACCGACTGTCGTAAGCTCTCCACCAATCGCCCTTCTCGGCACCTGCCAGCAGTGTAGCCAGATAGGCCAACAGATCCCGAGCCTTGTCGGGATGGGCGCTAACAACGATTCCGGCATAAATGCAGAAAGACCTCGCCCAGGTCAACGGGTCTGCCACCGGCTTCAGCTTGCTTGGAGGGGTGGGCTTCCCCTCCTCGCCCTCAGTCGACCGACGGAGCTCCAGCTCCAAGTTGTCCTCTGACAATTCGGCCATATCCACGTAGTCACCTCTCAGCACGCGTCGCACAATGCGTGCCGGTACTACTGGCAGAGTGGGGCCCAGCTGGAACTTCTGCACAGTCACATCACCCTTCTTGGAACTGGCAGACTCCCGACCCGCTCCGACACACTTGGGTCCCTCCACGGGAGCCACTGACGGAGACCCGTGGTCATCAAAGACTGGGAGACCGAGGTCACGCACTCGTCCAGCATCAACTGTGCCTAGACCTACATGGACACCAACACAGTTTCAGTGACACATGTATCCAGAACACCTCTAATATCAAGGGCACACTTGTGCCTGTAAACCACACCCACCCGGGGTCACACCACCGGAATACAATTTTTGAGAAACCAAGCAGTCTGGTCATACCACTGGCTGCCAACCACTCCACACCTGCACATTGGCAGCAGAAAGAGACGGCCCACTGGCCTACACAGTGCCACAGGGACCAGCCATGCTAAAGTCTCAAGTCTCGCCACCACGGGCACACAAGTTCCTGGGTCACACCACAGGGACCATATATCACTCACTGGGGTAGCGCCACCAGTACCGTCCTGGGTCTCGCCACAGAACTCACAGTCCAAAAAAAGAAAAGAAAAAAAGAAATTTTTTCTCCTCGAACCAGGTGTGGTTACCTATGAACTAGAAGTACATCGCACTACCCCATGCACTAACCACAGCTGCTTATTATCTATTGATTATCTATTCCCACACTGGAAGCTAAGACCAGTACTGTAACCAACATTCCAGGTATTCTACAGCCTCCAGCTAGCCCTAGGGAACAACGCAATCTAAAAGTATTGCACTAATCTCACACCAACCAACCCCTCTGAATTGGCTCACCAGCTGCTGATGCCGGAGTACTTCCAGCTGCGCCTTCCACCGGTGTACCCTCCCCGGAGCTGGAGCCCTCGCTAGGCCGAACCACAAGTCGCCTGACTGTCTCCTCAACTACCTTCTGTATGCAGGCTATCATTTCCGGGGTCGGTCCTGGTCCTGGTCCTGCCCCATCGGTAGTGGTGCCCTCATCGGCCATTCGCTTGTACCTAGGGTTCAGTCTCGCCAGAAACACACAGAGCTTCGAAACAGAGTCTTGCGTTGTGTTTCTCAAATGACTGACTGAACCACTGACCATGTGCTCTCACCATTTACCCGCCCGGCACGCCCGCGCGCGTCGTGCCGCCCTTACCCAATGCCGGAACTTCCGCCTTGGATTAACCCCACCTAGCCTACGTCTAAATGGCCATGAAAATCAGGGACATTTGTTTGTTTGTATATACGTGTGGACATGCGTAAGTCATTTTGTACTATCCTCACGTTTTGTGTTTGTTTCGTGGTACCTCTTCCCATATTCACTATACGGAATCTTTCGGTTTAACATCCCTTATCATTCAAGGAAATTTAATTGTTTACCCCTTTGTGTTAGGTTGTTTTTACACGCCACAAGACGCACTTAGGTCTTAAAAACTTACTGCTAGATTCAACACTGTGCTTCTTGTTAAAAGCTACTGGTAACTTAGATAGTCAGAATACCAGTACTCGGGATTTTGTCAGCTAAAGTATGGTCACAACAGCTACGTACTTATACTTCTAGAAATAGACTGATAAGTTCTTTTGAAGTGTTTCGTTTGTGTAAAGGCCCCTCGCCATTTGTGCTCAAGCACACTACTAGAACATGCGAAGCTTCACCTCCGCACGTAGGTACAGCTTTGTTTGTGAGTAACGCCCCCTATCGTCAAGTCCTAGTCACGTGCGTAAACTGCGTTACCGTTTTTTTTTTTGCTCGAGCTGTATTGATGCCGGTTAGAGTAGCCAATAAGTTATTCTTATGGTCCGAGATGATTTAGTAATAGCTAGTGAGTGTGGCGCTGAGGGTTCACACTTTTGTGCTTCATTTACACAGATAATTGTTCACAATAATAAAAATAAAAATAGTAACAATAATTAGATGTAGCTATTCTCTCTCTTTCACAGGCTTTTTAAACAATACAGAATTAAAAATATTTGGTCGCCACCGGGAATCGAACCCAGGACCGCTTGTATAGCGCACACAAATGCTCTGCCACTGAGCTACGACAACCACCCGGCGAACAAACACTCCAATTCTGTATTTATACTGTTAAGGGGTACTGCTATGCTCTCACTCTCAACAGACCAAATGAGAAAGAAATTGTGAAGTGATAAATTAGATGAGGAAAAAAAATTCAACGAATAATAAGAATCTTCGAAAAAAGAGAAATTTCGTTGGTCTGTTGAGTAGCATAGCAGTACCCCTTAACAGTATAAATACAGAATTGGAGTGTTTGTTCACCAGGTGGTTGTTGTAGCTCAGTGGCAGAGAGTTTGTGTGCTATACAAGCGGTCCTGGGTTCAATTCCCGTGGCAGCCAAATAAAACCTGTGAAAGAGAGAGAATACGTCTAATGAGTAAAAGAAGGCTGAGAAAGAAATTGTGAAATATTATTAATAATATGATTGTTATTTATGATACTTTCACATAACACATAAAAGCCCAGGAAACACACACACTCTGTAAGAAATCCAATCAAGTTGTTATCTCAGCTGAGCTTAGTGCCTGCCTTTTCTTGGCTGTGTTCATGTATGGTCGAAGTCGCCACTCGATGTTGACTTCTGCCTGATCTACTGTCCCCAGCTTGATCTCAAACACTAAAAAAAAAAAAAAAGAAAAAAAAAAAAAGAGAGAGAGAGAAAAAAAAAGAAGAGCTGATTGATGGCAGCACAAATTAAGCATTATTACTATTATTTTAATTAGCACTGCATCACCTGAAAACTATGGAGGTAGAGTACATTTACTCGATATCATGGTCTTGTTTATTGTACAACGGTAGTTAATTTCCTACCATTATACCGTTCACTCATTACCTTCCATAAAGTAAGCTCTACTGACCCCATGATAAGTTCTACTGTTTTGATACAACTATAGTTTACTATACTAATGCCAATTTCTTTGATTTTCTCCACCATCATATGATTAAAGAATTGCACAATACACACGTAAGTAGCTCACCTCAGGTACTTCTAAACTCACATTTCAATTCAAATCTTGGACCAACTTCCTTCAGTTCCACCTCTTTGGAACCAGATTTTTTATAGATATGATGCCTGGAATGCAAATACTGAGTCATTGATTTGGTGTTACTGATAAGTTAGACTCCATTACATGTGTATGCATGTACCGAGTGTGTATGCGTGTGTGTACCTGAAAGATATGTAGTCCTCTTGATTGGCAAATGTAACCACTCTCTTGGAATCTTCCTTCGGAACCGGAAACAAATATTTCAAAATATTCATCACCTATAAAGTAATAATAATAATAATAATAATTAATAATAATAATAATAATTCAAAAATTAAAATTAGAAAACAAAAACAACAACAACAACAAAAAAAAAAAGAAAAAAAAAGCAACAGCAACGAAAAACAATAACAAAAATAAATAAGTGGGGGGGGGGAGGGGGGAGGCAGTTGTCTCTCCTGCCCCTTTTCTCCTACCCCTCTGAGTTTAACAATGATTTCCAACAATTAAAGTAGCCTTTCAAAGACTCTTACAATCATCTGAACAGAAGAAGTTGGTGTGGTTGGCACTCTTCATTTAACGGCACTAGAAATGAATTGCGATGTTCACAGTGACAGTGGCTCTAATAGTTGGCTATGCATAGTTAGTTGATAAAGTAAACAACAATTTATGTGTTTAGATTTGTTACAAAAATAGCACCCCTCTTTTTGTTTCAATGCACAACAAGTCATTACCAAATGGTAGACAACTTCATTGCTCAGTTCAGTTATTGTTTTTAAGGACATACACGTATATAATTAGACGCTCATGGGAAGAAGAGGTTTCTCACGTATCAAGCATAATATTGAAATCTCTGGCTAGCTTCAATAAAATGTCACCCAGGTACGGGATTTCTAGAGGGGGTGGAGGCAGTTGTACGTTCATCATGCATGCTGATGCAACGCGCACGCAGATACTTCTGCATGGTTTTGATACTGCAGAAGTCTGTATTTATATACGACATGTGTGTGTCTTTTTCTTTGCATGACCTCATCACCCCTTCAGACCCATCCTACCATTGCTAGTACTCCATCTAAATATTAGCCCCACCCCCTTCCCTATCCTGCTGCTGAGCTGTCCCCCTTGGCCACCACTTTTTCACATAGTAAGAATGTAGCCAGTGGTTCAGAAAAAAAAAAATTGTTTGGAGGGTCTAATGTACATACATAGACATATTGATATATAGATGTCCCTACCAGTGATAAATGTTAAAACCCACAACCTGATAAAACTAACCAGTGCTGTTCATACACAGTAGTTGGTCTCCCACCTTCTCTCTCCCTTCCTCTCCTATTTCTACCCCCTTCCTCCACACACACACACCCTTTGTCCAAGCTTTGTCTTGAAGTTGTGGAAGATGAGATGAGGTGCGGCTTCAGACATTGTTCCCACATCTGGAATATCGTGTCTCATCACAGTGCTCGATATGGAGAAAGACGCAGTCGGACCGTACGGCAAGTGACACACCACCAGACCATCTGACACACACACACACACATCACAACATTGCAATACTTCCACTAATTATTAGTTGTTTCACATCACACATGGGATTGTTAGTGTAGAGCTAATCAGTTTACAATAGCTACAGCACGTCATACTTAAAACAATGACAACACTTGATCTGCAGATGACGTAAAGTGTGCACAATTTATTGCTACAGTGCATAGATTCACATTCACACAGAAACCTATCTGAAGAAGATTAAACACACTAATACGTAGCCTTTTATCTGGTTAATCCCTTCCTGAGTAGACTCAGGCCTAGGGTTTCAACTGATGCTGATTTTGATGTTAAAAATGCAAGATACTGTGTATAGCACACCACAGTATCTACATAGCTTGCACCTGCTTTGCTAGTACAATACTACAGTTAGTCTCACTCATTTGCTTAGAAAAGATATATTATTTAGCTGATACAGATACTGGTACCGGTACAATTACATCGGGTACCATTATGTACATCAGAACCACTCTATGACGAATGACATTAATTAATAAAAGATGCAATGCTTAAGACGAATATTTGTGTTTCATACACACACACACTCTCTCTCTCTGTCACACCCACTACTCCATATTTTTTCTGCATGATTGCCACTTACACATGTCACACCCACCTAATGCCCCTCCCTCCTAGCTTACTGGGCTCCCCCCTGTGTTCATGCACAATGATAAGGTCTGTGACATTGTTGGCTCGGCACGCCTGCACCAGCTGCTCCATGACGTAGTTGCCTCTGTTCAGCCTCTGGGCATTTGGGAACATGAGGCGCAACTCCTATACACACACACACACATACATACACACGCACACACATATATAACATAAACTAGTGGTATGTGCACAAATGGTGAGCGAGTCAGTCTAATTACTTTAAAAAGTTGCAAAAACCATTGAAAATAAAATGGAAAACAAAATTTTCAAGGAAGTCAAATCTATATTTTTGAAATTCAGCGAGTCGGCCTTTTCCATATAATTGATCATAAAAATTTGGGGGCAAATGTTTCCATGAAGGTAATAAAAATTTTCAGGGAAGGTAAAAACCATTTTCACTGGCACAACTGTATCCACCAGAACCATTGCTGTCAACTGTCCATATGTATTATAAAAGTCACCACCCATTTATATCGGTGTAGCCACGTGGTCAAATTAACCCACAACAGCCAAAAGAATTTATTAGTGATAGAATCTGGGGGCTCTCATCCCTCTTGAGCATCAGAGAGAGACGTAGAAATATTGGGTATACCAGTCAATGTTTGAAGGCGGTAGAAAGGGAACGAAATGCACTTACTGTACCCTTATTGTCAGTGTTTTGGAATGACCCTCGCTGCATTAACTGAACATATTTTTCCACTCAAAATAATCATATCCTCTCTTTTTATTTGGCCTTTATCCGTTCGAAAAGTTAACTATGATATAAAATAGTTAAACCATGGCAATTCTTGGAATTATCGCTAGATAACCGCCCACTTTCTCAGGCTTCACCCTCGGGATCGGGACGGTTATCAGCAATAATTCCTCGAACCCATGGTCTAACTAACATATCCCGCCAGACATTATAACCAGAATATGCCTCTTCACCTGCAACAGCTTATTGGCGTACTTACTTTAGAGAATTGCTTGAGGCGACTGCTCGGGTTGTGAGAAGTTGTCACGACAATTTTAGGATCTTCCACTCCCGCCCACGCATACTCATCGTCCATGTGAGTGAGGCTTGCCAGACCTTGTATGTATGACACAACAAATACCAACAACAACAACAAACAAACAAACAAACAAAACAACAGCAACACACATGATTCAGTTATTCTCGGCTAAATAATTATAATAATAGCCTATTTTTTCTCGTTACTTCGGCAAGAAGTTGAAATGTCGGGTCAAGTGTTATTAACAATATTGGCTGGTAGAACAAGAAATTTTTCTATTATAATTAAAATATTATCTTCAGATTTAGTGCAGACAAAATAAAATATGTAAACATCTGAGAACTAAACCTTAGACTGTAGTGAACCTAACATCTGAGAACTAAACCTTAGACTGTAGTGAACCTAACATCTGAGAACTAAACCTTAGACTGTAGTGAACCTAACATCTGAGAACTAAACCTTAGACTGTAGTGAAGCTGATACCAAAGGGAAAATGTATTTCAGTAAACAAAACACAAAGCATAGCTCCACACTGCTATTGCAATACTTATATTGATACAACAAGAAATACTCTCTATCTCTACTGCTTCAAAAGATGGCTAAGTAATCTCATCAACACAAACCGCCATACTTTAGCTGGGACTTATTATGCTACGGTACATTCTACTGAATAGCCATTTGACTTCAGCTTGTATGCATTTAATTTTTTTAATAGGTACCCAACTCTACTAAAACTAACGAGTGCTGATGTTCAATTCAATAAAGGCTCTTCTCTAACTTCAATAACTGAATGTAGTGAAGTTCCTGCTTTTACAGGAAGGAAATCCACACAATGGGTGTGTCAGTGTTGGGTCAAGCCCTGTAATTAAGAGCTTAAGTCCAAGCTCAAGCCTTTATAGATTTTTAGAGCTTAAGCTCAAGCCCAAGCCCATTGATAATTACATAATTCAATAAACAAAAAGGAAATGACTTTATTAATAAAAATTACTAATATTGGGTGTGGCTAATAGCCTATTAGGTAAAATGGGAAAGTGTTATTGTCTACTGATATTGATTCTTTGCTTCCATTCAGCAAACAACTATCAATCAATTGAGCTTAGCTCAAGCCCAATATTTTGTGATAGAGCTTAAGGGGGGGCGGGGGCGGTCACCATAAAATTGTGGTTTTATATTTTTTTGTCATAACTTTACTATGCATGGATATTTATTTTCACTTTGAAGCTCAAAATATTACCCATCTGAAGCTCTTCAAAGTGAGCTAAAAATATTGGCAGAAACCACACCCACCAAAATTCTAAGGCGTCAACGTCAAGAAACCCTTACCCACCCCTGCGAATCTAAACCCCTCCTACTTCAACATCAAGACTTCAAACACACATTCTTTAATACCTTGTTTACAAAGTGAACTACCAGATTTTTCTAAATATTTTTTTTTTGATTTTATATTAATTTTTTTGGTAAAAAAATGGCTGTTTTTGATGAAATGTTGAAGAAAAAAAACGTGAATAACTCAACCCCCCCAAAATTTTTTTAAAAAGTTGGTAGTTTACTTTCAAGAGTAGAAAAGGAGTTTTCAGATGATATAAAAACATTTCTGTAAAAAAAATATGAGAATAAATTATGATTTTTTGAAGATTGACCGTTTCACTTCTGAGATAATTGCGGAAAACCACAACACAAGTTATTCCAGCTGATAATGCCTGCAACAGAAGAAAATGAAGCATATGCTACATTGTAAACACAGGTCCCTACACAAGAGCTTAAATAAACAGATTCACAGGAATTTAGAAGCTATTGTACATAGTATTAAGTCAAATTTAAAGGGTTTTGTGCCTCATCATTGCCTCAAAAAAACACCCCGACTTATCGTTGACACTTAGGTTGCTCTTCTTTTCGACACATTTAGTACTAAATTTTCATCTTCTAAGAGCAACTCTGGTGCATAAGTAGTACCTTCAATTGCTCTCCTTTGTGAAACTGTATGGTGGAACCATTGGCTACTGCAGATACACAAGAAACTAACCCCTGCCTTTCACTGTTGTTCTCTGAAACTGTCAGGGAATGCCCAGGTTAGTGATCAAGCAGCTCTAAAAACACCACTATACTGCCCAATAAAGCAAATCATACTTAGGCTTGCCTATTCTGACAGTTCCTGAAGTACTGCTTGGAAGTTCAGGAGAGGATTCACCACCTCTACGATGCAATGCAGTAGTAGAGCGCCCCCTAGAAACCCTAATAAGCCGCCATTAATTTTAGTAACCGAAGGTGGGGTCCTCCAGTCCAAGTGTTGGACTCCACTGTAGCCTTCTTTCGAAACAGGGTTCTGTGAAAGCTTCGGTAATGCTTTCTAGCTCCTTTTTCGCCTCCCATAATGCCAGGTAGGACTGGAAAGTTAGGAGAAACGATACAACACTCGCGCGAAGTTCATTAAAAAAGTAAGTACTGCTCCGCGTGCGCAGTCACTCACACTTGCCCCAATTGGAGTGCAGTTTAAATGGTTAAATAGCTCTTCCTGTGTGCTTTATTTTAAACTATAATGAGCCATAGTTGTAAATGAGGAATGGCGAAGACGTGCTACACAAACGGTAACGGTAAAACATAAAGATTGGATTCTTCCCGGGTGGTGCGAGTACTGTAAGTAGGGATAACAAAAAATATATAAATAAATAAATAAATGTCCAACTTTGGACACAGCTTCAGAAAGCTTCAACCTACACAATAAAATATGAAAATAAAAAGTCAAAAAAAGAAAAAAAAAATTTTTTTTTTTTAATGGTGACCGCCCCCCTTGACCATTTTTATGAAATGGGCTTCAAGCCTCTTCAAGCCCTTGACAAAATTGGGCTTAAGCTCAAAAAGGCTCAACTGGGCTTGACCCAACACTGGTGTGTGTATGTATATAATGTATGTATGTATGTATGTATGTATGTATGTATGTGTATGTATGCTGTATGCATATTCCATATAATCAAAGTGAGTATAAAAATAGCAATAAAAACACTGAACTGTTATTAATATTGCTGAGGCTGTACAAAAAAAAATGCAAATGGTTTTTTTTTGTTGCTAAGCTCTCCTTGTCTTTGTTCCGACATCTTACCTTCTCTTTCAGAGTCATCAAATTTCATCTTTTTCCAGAGTTGACCTGCATCTTTCTGTAACTCTGTAGGAATCACTTTACCCTCTAGATCACAACAACAAACAACAAAAAAATGCAAAAAAAAGATGATCAAAAACTGAAAAACAACAACAACAACAACAAACACACGCGAGTTTATTGAGGATAGCATATATATATATAGCTCCCTTAAACATCACTATTGGCAGTAGGGTGCAAGCTGATTCTGCATTGATGTATTTCCTTCTGCATAGCACTTGATTTTAATCGAGTAATAAAAGAATGCCTCAGTAACAACACTAACTGAACACGTGCCACTCCATACCGTAAACTGGACCGTAACATATACTTGTAGGTAAAGGGGTATGAATATAACACTATACCATGCCTTGAGTTGAACACACGCACACACACACACACACTGTACGAACAAACAATGTATGTATGCTTAAAAAAGCTACCATACAGTCACTTTGTTATGAGCAGTGCTGACCTGACATGCTGTCAAATATCTTCCTCTTCCTCTCTAAAATGGTCTTCTCCTTATCTTCCAGAGACTTCCTGTAGAGGTACTCCCTCCTCAGTCTTGCCTGTCGGCGTAACTAAGGACAGAGCAAAACACACACAAAGAATTTCTATATACAGAAGTCAAGAAGACTGAGTAGAGCAAGAGAGCAAGAGCACAGGGTGAAAAGAGTCCATTTACAACCATAGCTAAATCCGTAAACTGTTTTGGTAATTAGAGTTAACAAAAATTGACAAGGCTGTAGAGGTTAACAAACTGTACACTAATTTACAATTTTGTTTTGGTTGTCAATGGACACTTTTCAGGCAGGCAGTGGAGAGGAGGGGGTGTGGTCATAGAAGTTGTGAAAGTTCAATAAGTTATTAAATATCAATCCTTCCAAATGAACTTGTTTTAAGAATAATTTACAGCTGCAAATCTAATCACTAATACCACTCTGTGGAAGTAAGTAAGTTTATGCTGTCCCTATTGTCAACCAGAGTATATACTTAACAGTACGTGCTCAAGTGATGTGAGCTAGTCCTGTAAACAATTGGATAGAGGACTCTACACCCACCAACCAATAATTATACGAATATCAAGGTACATTCAGTGAAATAAAAAAAACTGTACTTTGTACTTGTTCATTTGGCATGTTGCATCCAGGACCTGACATATGAACCCACAATAATACTCATTATATTAACCTACAGGAAAACTTCATCCCCACAAACACTGTTACACATTACTCATATCAGCGGACTGCTGGGAGTGAATTGCAGTGGATGTGAATTAAAAACAAAAACAAAAAAAACTCTGAAAAATATTTGGTAAGTGGTGGTTACTTTTAAATGCTATTGCATGCATGAAATTAGACATTACAGCATATATATTCCTTAAATCTTTCTAGCAGATACTTACCATAATGGTGCAGCTAGGGAGGAGTAGAAATAACAACTACTTAGGATGACGACGCGAAGAAGAGTCACAGGTTTTCACTTACGATGATAATGAAAGACCCTTTACCGAATCGCAGAGCAACCGTCTTAGTTTTAGGTAAAAGGTCTTTATGTATAAAAGAGTAATGCCCCGCATTGCATTTGACCGGACCGGGCCAATTTTTTTTTTGGGCCCACTTTCGACTTAGATTTTTTTTACTGACTGCCAGTGGTGGGTGGAGATTTAGATAAGTCTCCGCTTAACGGATATGCAAACCGGAAGCCTTGCCCTCACCGTGATGTTAAATTCGGTAAAATTTAGAGTTCTTATTATGGCTTCTTCAGCTTCTTATGCTATCCTGTATCCACAATCTTGTGAATTAAAGAGTAGTATAAGCAATTCAGCGGATCAGTAGATTATCTCGATGGGTAGACCAGAAGTGTTTGTGTGATGAGGTAAGCAGCTGGACACAATTGAATTTGGAAGACCAGTTATGAATATAGCTAGTAGCTATGTTAGTTAATAAAGGACTGTAGCCTAATTTAGAGGTCATTTGATGTACTAAATTTTTAACACTTCTTATATCATTAAAAATGGTAAATTATATTACCCATCATTGTGGTTTGGAGGTAAGTTACAGTAACTAGTGAAGGTTATACGTAAAGCAAATGGAAGAGGAGGGTGTTAAGGATGCACAATGGTGGTATTATCCTAAATTATAGAGCATAATATAATTATTAAGCACAACAATTGGTGTTAAAATGATGAGAATGAAAATTGATAGATGGTGCTCGTATCTAAGCCGATTAGCTATGTTTCATACAAACTATAGAATTCCTTGGATTTCCTATTTTCCTAAACATTGCCTATTATGTTTTATTATTCCAGCACAATTTCCCTCAAATCTATATCTGATACTTTATTAAGCTATTGTAATTTTCATTTGTGTTGATATTTTGAAATTGTAACATATATTTTTTAATTAGGGATTGAATAGTGCATTAGGAAGAACTCTTTATTATGCCCAAAAGAATGGCTATAGCAAGGTAACTATGTAACTCTAATTTTTACAAAGGGCTTACATTTGTTTTTTGCTATGATGATTTTGAGCATGTGTTTTGTTTTTTTTCTTCGAATTTTCTTCTTTTTTTTGTTGCTGTTTTTCTTCTGCAGGATTTTTACATTTTTAGTTCTTACTTATGGGAACGTTTACACAGCAATTTAGACCATGCCTGTGAGGTAGCAAGTTTTATTTTGGTAAGCTATAATTTGGCTTAGTCATTGTAAATGTATGTGGACATTTAAAACCTTAATGTTTCCAATCCTTGAAAACATTTGTTTAATCCTTCTCTCAAATTCTATTCCCTCACCTATTCTCTCCCCTCCCCACTCATGGTATCTTCTTCCTTTTTAATATTAATAATTTTTGTGTGTGCAGGAAAGTGCCAGAATAAGAGGTAACCCCCATTTGTATTCATAACCACTGGATTGCTGCGGTATGAATTATAGCTAAGTGGAATGGTTGTGATTCTAAGAAATCTTGTCAGTTTTTTTTAATAGTGACTGTCTACAGGAAACCCATCATTTTTTTTGCACTTACAGAGTTATCAGTATCCAATAACTGAGCTCTCATTGCAAGTAGCTCAAGCCTTTCCCAATATATTTGACCTAACCGTTTCCCCTTAGTAGATAGTTTGTTTGTTTGTTTTTAATACTGGCCTTGTTGTGCCCAGTTTTCCCATATACGATCAGATTTTTTGTTTAAACTTCAGGAAGGGAAAAAAAACAGAAAGAAAGAAAGAAAAGGAAGGGAAGAATGAGAGGGAAACTAAAAAGAAAGCAACAGCTGATACTAATTTCCAAGAGTTGCTGTGATCCTGTTTCTTAGAATAGTCTTTCTCTCTCTCAGTGACTTTACTTGCATGTGCTGCAGCGGTGCTCAGCTCTATATACTGCAATTGTACTCTAGGTTATTTATCTTAAAAAGCTTAAGAAACTGCTGAACTAAATGCTAAACATGACATTGTGTTGGCATGATATTAGTGTGTTAATTCATACTACATATATGATATGCATTTTTATAATAGAGTATAAAGAAAGAAGAACAAACTATATTATTATTATTATTATTATTATTATTATTATTATTATTATTATTATTATTATTATTATCATTATTATTATTATTATTATTATTATTATTATTATTATTATTATTATTATTATTATTATTATTATTATTATTATTATTATTATTATTATGCATATGCAGGGGTTGGAGAGCATGAAATATATGATGGCAATGATTTTATACTTCCACGAATTGTTCCAGTAATATCACTGATGTAATATGATTCTCACTCATTGTTAATTGGACTTTGTTACAGGGTAATGGCCACTTGTATCGGCAATAAATTCTTGATATGATCCATTCCAGCATATCTGAGTGAGATTCTGAACTTTTAGTTTTTGATTGGATATGCAGTGTCTTATTTGTGTGTTTGTTTTTTTGAAATCCTGACAGCTTTTGTCCATCTATAGTCAAATCTTCTCAAGAAAATGAAAGATTATTACCTCAATTAAACACCAAGTGTCCACTATCCCTTCACCTGAAGAAAAAAGGTGATTGCAATATTTATTTACCAATATTTTACAGCATTTATATTAATCCAATAGTTTCCATATTATATGTGCAGTGTAAGTTTTTGTTTCCCTGCAATGACACCACTGAGCTTTTTCATTTTTGTGTGTAATTTTTGTATTTTACTTGACTTAATGTTACACAGGTAGTTCCTTCAAAGATAAGTGTTCATCTGTTAATAAACCTGAGCTAAAGAATTTGTCTGTATTTCAACAGCAAGGTATGTGCATAATATTTTAGGTAAACTTAAATGAAATTACTGTTGTTTTTCCTATAGCTTGTAATTCACAATCTGAAGCTATTGCTAGCAATCTTCCTGCTAATAAATATACATCAAAAGAAAGTGTACTTGTTTGAAAGATAACATCCAGACTTCATCAACCAGTACTACAGGCTCCATATGTGATTCTAATCCTAAAAGGTGGAGCAACCTTGATACTCAAAGAGGGAATTACATACTATGTGATTACAGATTTTTTTCCATTACCTAAAGAATTGTTTTTAGGAGCACCTGCTCATGCTTTCAAAAATACCATTAGAATTAATCTTAGTAATGAAAATGATGGAAAGAAGTGGTTGGAGAGAATGATGAAACATAGCATGTGTACTTATTGCCAATCAAAAGGCAGAAAACCTGGATGTAAACGGGTTCTTTATAAAGTAGAAATGCACTGTCAACATAAAAAGAAACCCTTGACTCAGCAACAAAGAGAGCAAGCTGCAACTTTGAAAGTCCTTGATTCTGGTAAGGGATTAAAGCATGAAGTTCGTAAGAAGAAGACAGATTGTCCTTCCATTATTAAATTTAAAGTCACGGTTCCAACAAAAAAAGATCAACGTGCTTCAGTTAATTTTCCTTATTTGGTGAGCCATCCTGCTATTTTTCAAGTTAGCTATATAATCACAACCATTTTATTGAGTCAGCACATTCTCTTTCTTTTCGTCCAATTCATCAGGAAACAAAGGAATTTTTCTTTAAGCTTTTTCAAGTAGGTCATAGTGCTTCATCTGCGTTTCATTGGAGTGAAACAAAAATGTTACTAGATAATGATGATGATCAACTTGCATTTGCAGACAGAGCTTTAAACCAATAAAGTCAGATGTTAGCAGGCTTTATAATGAATGGAGGAAAAATGAACTTGGGCCAGACAATGGAAAAGAGTTATTTGACAAATTGGAAATGGAAATAATGTCGTATAACCAGGCTAATCAGCACAATGGTGGTCGGGCAAGGCTTTTGGTGTACCAAGATTGTTCTAATTCATGTAGTGATAGTGATGGGGAGTCAGAAGCAGGAAAAAAGCCTCCAAGAAAGAGGAAGAGATCACAACCTATGATTATAGCAATTTGTACACCACTTATGAGTAGAGTTCATCAAAGCATTCAGCAATCCAGGGAGATGATTTTCTGTGATTCAACGTCTTCTTTGGACAGATTCAATACCTCTCTTTTTGTGTTGTCAACTTCTAACGCCATTGGTAGATTACCATTAGGGGTTATAATTATACACTTCAGATGAAGAGCAAGGAACTATTAGTCAGGGCTTAGATCTTCTTAAAACTGTCCTCCCAAGGACCTGGCTTCATGATAATACAAATAAAGTACTAAATGCAGATCGTAAAGTTCTTATTACATTGGCTAAATGTCTTGTTTACTCTGAAAATGAGGAACAGCTGCTTGTCCGCTACAAATCATTCATTACCAATGAAACTGCAGTGAAGTACCCAAAGTACATTGCATATGTGGGTAATCATTGGAATCGGAGAAGAGAGTGGGCTGAATGCTTTAGAAAGCATCTCCTTGTAAGAGGCAATCACACCAATAACTATTCAGAAGCTGGGATACGTATTTTAAAGGAACTGATATTTAGTCGTGTCAAAGCATATAATCATGTTCAGATGTTTTCATTCATAACTGAATGTATGGAGCTTTACTATTGCCGAAAGCTGCTTAGTGCTGCCCACAATCGATTAGATAGATACATTTCCCTGAAGTATCAAGGACTTAACTGCAGCAAAATTAGTTATGAAAGTATATATGAAATTGATTCAAAAGAAAGTATCTACTTAGTTAATAGTAAGACTGAGCGAGATGTAAAATATTTGGTTAATAATATGGAGTTAGGTATTTGTAATTGTAATGCTGGTCAGATGGGTCACCTTGCTCGCATCAGGCAGCTGTTGCTAAACATTATCATGTGACATCAGTAAATTGTATTCCTATTTGTCCTAAATCACGGCAAGTTTTGGCAAATATTGCATTAGGTTCTAAAGCAATACAGGAATCTCAGTTTTATTCTTCACTTCATGAAAATAATCAGGTGAATTCATTGCCAGTAGTGCCGTCTCAAGATTTGAAATTTGATAGTTCTGCATGGGATTTGATACGAGGGCAGGCATCTTCAGAAGACAATCAGAAAACTTTTAATGAAACAGAAGAAGAAATAAACTCTGAAGATATTGTTGAAGGAATTGAAGAGGTATTGGCCGATTTAAAAACAAGAATTAGAGAGAGTAGTGTTGTGGCAAAAGGGACAAAAACTTTTCTGAGAAGATACAAGAACATGATATCACAGGGAAAATTTTCAAATGCAGCACTTGGTAGCGCATTGTATAAATTTGGCTGGAGTGTTGGCGGCTCTATACAGAATACACAAGGTGGACATTTTCGACGTGGTCATCGAATTCCGATTAGTGCAAAAGCAGCAGGTAGACGTCGTGGAAAGAGTTCTAAAGGAAAAGGGAAAGCTTTAAGTGGACGTCCTAAAGGTGAACGTTCATCTTTTACTATGAAAGAAAAGAACCAAGAGGCAAACGAATGCATTCATTGAAATCATGTATTGAAAAAGGAACTCAAAATGCTGGCAAATGGTAACTTCTCTTTCTGCCTCACTGTATTTTTATTCATTATTATATGTTACATATATACATTCATATTATATTCTATCTTAAACTATCTGTCATTTAGTATTAAATTTCATTCTTTCTTTTTTTATTAATTTTAATGGAAAGCTTTGCTATCTTCCACAGTGGTATAACCACATAGAATCATAAAGAAAAGAAAATGAACAGGGGACAGAAGAAATAAGTTTTACATCTTCTATTATAGTAGCCTTTGCCCGTTAAGTAATTGGAGGCTAGGCTTCCGCACGATAGTGGGTGTGGTTTCCTATCAGGACGCGCTTGGAGAGTGGCGTGGAAAAAATCTAAGTCGAAAGTGGGCCCAAAATAAAAATTGGCCCGGACCGGACCCACGGACCGGACTAAATTCGCGAAAAACTCGCGCACATGCCCGGACTTCGTATAAACTAGTCTCTCCACGTCCAACTTATTGATAACCCTGCTTCTTATTTGGTGACAATGAGTGGAAGAGAAATATCTGTTACTTGGCAAAGGTAAGGAAAAAAAAGCTCAGACAGCACTAATAAATGGGAATTATTTGTTGTCAGTAATGCTTAACTACACTTTAATAAGCTTTGGTGAAATTATATAACCGTATTTAAAATAGTTGACAGTACACAACATCAACAGGATTATCTTAAAGAATTAAAGTCAACATAGCATTGTTTCATGCATTGTAAAGTATTCCATTACTTTATTACATTAAATTATAATCATTCTTGTTGCCATTGCCATAATAATAACAATGATAACACAACAATTGCACTGTTAGTAATAAAACTATAATTACTACTATAACTATATTGTTATTGTTTATTGTGGTTATTATTATTATTTGTTATTATTATTATAATTATTATTATTATTATTATTATAATATTATTATTATCTTCATTATTATCTTTGTTACTGTTATTATTATTATTATAACTATTATTATCATTATTATTATGAATTCCAGCTAATTAAAAAATATGCATCCCTCCTTTATTTTGAAGCGTAGACACATGAATGAATGGATTCTAGCTAATTTAAGAGTACACAACAGTTTCCCCTCCTTTATTTGAAGCATAGACATATGTGTAAGTGAATTCTAGCTAATTAAACAGTTTCCCCTCCCGTATTTTGAAGTGTAGACACATGTGTTAGTGAATTCTAGCTAATTAAAGAGTACGCAACAGTTTTTCCTCCTTTATTTTGAAGCGTAGACATATATGTTAGTGAATTCTAGCTAATTAAAGAGTACGCAACAGTTTTTCCTCCTTTATTTTGAACTAAGTCTTAGTAAATTTTAGCTAAAGAAAGGGTTTTCCATGCTGTATTTTTAAACAAGTCCTAGATATTGTGTATGAAAGGCCATAAGCCGGGTACTAATTTCACAATGAGGTGGCGGCCAGTTTTGGTCAATTTCCTAGAAAAGAACAAATTACAGCAACTTAGTACACAAACAAACTGGAAACAGGCTAAGAATAAGTCGTGAGGACCTCAACATAAGGAAAACACAAAAACAATGTGAGGAAAACTGCAGGATAAAAAGAAGAAGAGTACTGTTGGCCATTGACACAGCTAAATTCATCTACACAGGATTTACAGAGTAACTGCTAGATACTATCCTGAGGGATCACCTTCAATCAAGAAGTAATTTGGTATACACACACAGCATTAATAGGAGCTAGAGTTTATTACTCTGCTATATCACAAGCAAAAATGATTATAAAACACCTGTTTGTGTGTTGACACTCATATTAAACATAATTGATGAATGTGAGCTATTCTGGAAGGCTTTTCTTTGTGCGACTACTTTTAAGTTTGAATGGAGAAGGAGCTTGGTCAAAGGGAACACCGGGGATTCACCTTTTATACCCAGAATGTTGTAAACAAGGCCATAAGAGAACAACATTGAATTATAACTTCGAACTCCACGTTTAAGCCAGAATTCATCACATTGAACTGCTAAAATTATGTAGAAGGATACTTGAAGTGGATTTCTTTAATGTGAATGTAGAATATGGTAAATACATTATTAGTGAATGTTAGAAGTGTTCTCTCCCCCCCCCCCCCCCCCCCCCCCCCCCCCCCTCCCTCCCCCTTTCCCCTCCCCTCATCCCCTCCCAAGACGTAAATTTTAAGGAAGAAAAATTGCTAAGAATGGTGCCATTGTGAAGCAACTGCTCAGTTTTGAGTCATATGATTTTGGGCCACTTCTGATGCGATCCACCATCACAAATTATATGAGGGGAAACTGTCGTACACTCTTTACTTGATAAGGAGTCACTTCAGATGCATCCACTATCACAAATTATACGAGGGGAAACTGTCGTACACTCTTTAATTGATAAGGAGTCACTTCACATGCGCCCACTATCACAAATTATACGAGGGGAAACTGTCGTACACTCTTTAATTGATAAGGAGTCACTTCAGATGCATCCACTATCACAAATTATACGAGGGGAAACTGTCGTACACTCTTTAATTGATAAGGAGTCACTTCACATGCGCCCACTATCACAAATTATACGAGGGGAAACTGTCGTACACTCTTTAATTGATAAGGAGTCACTTCAGATGCATCCACTATCACAAATTATACGAGGGGAAACT
>WLWD01003758.1_pt1 | contig 26399 bp, 11 predicted proteins | sample 6712731 | NCBI WGS metagenome assembly WLWD01 (sample SAMN12718690, study PRJNA576275) | sponge metagenome | isolation source: marine sponge | host: Mycale hentscheli | place: New Zealand: South Island, Marlborough, Capsize Point | collected 2014-11-01 | reverse complement strand
GGGATGGAGGGTGAGAGAGAGGGGGGAAGGATAGGAGAGAGAGAGATGGAGGGGGGGAGAGAGAGAGGAAGGATAGGAGAGATTACGACAAATAGTTGGTTTGTCCAAGACGGTGACAAAGTCTCTTATGAGAGAGACTACCAGACTGGCCATTATTGGGTCATATAAGATCTGGTGTTCCAGAAATAACATAAATATTTAACTTATTTGCTGTGTGTGGTACTAGTGTATTGTGCACTATTTTTGTAGAATAGTTAGACAAGTTTAAAGCTAGATCATACCACCCCTCATTGATGATTGTAATCACATGTAATATCAATGAAGAGTTTTGTATATATGAGGGGGAGAGAGAGAGGAAGGATAGGAGAGAGGGATGGAGGGGGAGAGAGAGAGGAAGGATAGGAGAGAGGGATGGAGGGGGAGAGAGAGAGAGAGGAAGGGAACCAAGGCAGATCCAGCGTATGACAGGAAGGAGCCTAAATATATTTAGGTCAAACCTTTAAAACTTGAAGAATCATAAATGACTTGGATATTAATTTATGAAGAGCAGCAAATTAGCATGCAGTTACCCCGTGAGCTGAATTGGCTGGATCCTAACTTACAGAATAGGAATGTATGAATGTGAATGGATCTAACTTATGGAATATGAATATGTAAATGGATCTAACTTACAGAACACGAATGTATGAATGTGAATGGATCCTAACTTACAGAATAGGAATGTATGAATGTGAATGGATTTAGATACTAAACATACCACCTGCACATTATTACTGTGACCAAACCTTTGTCAAATAACGATGTAAAGGGACTATTTAGCGGCTAGAAGTTACCAAGAGTTTGCCATAGTTAGAAAGCTATTAACATTGATATACCGTATTTCTGTTTAATTTCGTTCAATTAAATTTCATTTTTTAATATTTCATTACATTTTAATTTCGGAAATTAAGATTTATACGAAATTTTTTTCCCACGAAATTTGTTTTACACTAAAATTTCTGATCTAACCATGCGTGCGTGCATGAAATGGCTGAGTTGGAGCCTTAAGCACCTCACTGTTGGCAAGTGCAATAGCTCTAGATGGAACACTTGCTGATAGATCTCCATTTGCTTCAGGAAGACCCTCCCTGCGCGCGAAGTACCGGTGTAGAGACATATCTTCCTTCTTGAGAGAAAAATGCTCTACTAGAGCGCGTGGCATGCAATTTTTCGTTCCTTAATTGTGACCCTCTACGGGAAAATCGGGCACAACGCGGCCCCGACGAAAAAAATTATATTTGCACTTACACACTCCTCGGCAAGCAGATATTAAGCTCTCCAAGTTTTATCGCCGTAGCTTTAGCCATTCCCGCTATATATCACCTAACCATTCCCTCCGTTAGACTTATTTAATACAATTTTAAGAACTAAATCGATCTTTTTGCGACGTCTACGCATGCCGCGTTGTGCCCGATTTTCCCATAGACGGTCACAATTATTCATATATCCAAATATTAATAAGAAAATATTTCATAACTTAAATTTTCCGTATAATTTAATTTCGTATACTATGCACATTTCGAAATTATATCAGCATCGAAAAAAAAGTGATATACGGTATAGACAAGATAGGAAACTGTCCCAATAGTATAGCTACATCTAGAAAAGTATAGGAAAGTAATTCACTAATTTTGCCATAACTAGAAAACTATAAACACATATAGAGACAACTCATCACAATTCTAGGAAGAATCTATACCTATTTATCAAACCCTACCCACTACCCCACCCACCATAGATGAGTCTATTGTGGCAGTCATAATCTGCTGAACTAGTCCTGGCCGCAACTGCAACTTCTCCTCCAGAAATACTCCAAATTCAGAAGAATTACGCAAATAACACGTCAGAGGAACTTCCGCTAATACAAACACACGTATGTGAATTACAAACACAGTCTATATGGATCTACGGTACATGTGAAGCATATACTGGATACAGTCTACATGAATCTACATGTGAAGAGGACACAGTCCACATGGATCTACATGTGAAGTGGACACAGTCCACATGGATCTACATGTGAAGCGGACACAGTCCACATGGATCTACGTGTGAAGTGGATACAGTCCACATGGATCTACATGTGAAGTGGACACAGTCCACATGGATCTACGTGTGAAGTGAATACAGTCTACATGGATCTACATGTGAAGTGGACACAGTCTACATGGATCTACATGTGAAGCGGACACAGTCCACATGGATCTACGTGTGAAGTGGATACAGTCCACATGGATCTACATGTGAAGTGGACACAGTCTACATGGATCTACATGTGAAGTGGACACAGTCTACATGGATCTACATGTGAAGTGGATACAGTCCACATGGATCTACATGTGAAGTGGACACAGTCTACATGGATCTACATGTGAAGTGGATACAGTCTACATGGATCTACATGTGAAGTGGACACAGTCTACATGGATCTACATGTGAAGTGGATACAGTCTACAGGATCAATGTGAAGGGATACAGTCTACATGGATTCACATGTGAAGTGGACACAGTCACATGATTACATGTTGACAGTGGATACAGTCTACCTGATTGAATTACTGTGGCAGTGGATCAGTCTGTATGGATTACATGTGAAGTGGATACAGTCTACATGGATCTACATGTGAAGTGGACACAGTCTACATGGATCTACATGTGAAGTGGACACAGTCTACATGGATCTACGTGTGAAGTGGATACAGTCTACATGGATCTACATGTGAAGTGGACACAGTCTACATGGATCTACATGTGAAGTGGGGAGTAAAGTTCTCTTGGATCTACGGTGAAGTGGATACAGTCTACAGGCATCTACATGTGAAGGGAACAGTCTGCAGGATCTACATGTGAAGTGATTTACAGTCTACATGGATCTACCTTGAAGTGGATACAGTCTACATGGATCTACATGTGAAGTGGCTACAGTCTGCATGATTAATGTGAAGTGGAACAGTCTGCAGGGATTAATGTGAAGTGGATACGGCTACAGGCTCTCAGTGAAGTGGGACACAGTACATGGATCTACATGTAATGGCACAGTCCACATGGATCTACATTGGAAGTGGACACAGTCGCCTGGATCTTACATGTGAAGTGTAAGACAGTCCAATGGATCTACGTGTGAAGTGGAGACAGTCTACCAGGATCGACATGTTTGACGTGGAGGATCCAGTCTACATGGACTAAATGTGAAGTTGATACAGTCTACAGGATCTTAAATGTGACGTTGGATTTACAGTCCACATGGATTCTACATGTGAAGTGGATTGACAGGTCTACATGGATTATACCTGTGAAGTGGATACAGTCTGCATGGATCTACATGTGAAGTGGATACAGTCTGCATGGATCTACATGTGAAGCGGACACAGTCTACATGGATCTACGTGTGAAGTGGACACAGTCTACATGGATCTACATGTGAAGTGGATACAGTCTACATGGATCTACATGTGAAGTGGATACAGTCTACATGGATCTACGTGTGAAGTGGATACAGTCTACATGGATCTACATGTGAAGTGGATACAGTCTACATGGATCTACATGTGAAGTGGATACAGTCTACATGGATCTACATGTGAAGTGGATACAGTCTACATGGATCTACATGTGAAGTGGATACAGTCTACATGGATCTACATGTGAAGTGGATACAGTCCACATGGATCTACGTGTGAAGTGGATACAGTCTGCATGGATCTACATGTGAAGTGGATACAGTCTGCATGGATCTACATGTGAAGTGGATACAGTCTGCATGGATCTACATGTGAAGTGGATACAGTCTGCATGGATCTACATGTGAAGTGGATACAGTCTGCATGGATCTACATGTGAAGTGGATAAAGTCTACATGGATCTACATGTGAAGTGGATACAGTCTACATGGATCTACATGTGAAGTGGATACAGTCTACATGGATCTACATGTGAAGTGGATACAGTCTACATGAATCTACATGTGAAGAGGACACAGTCCACATGGATCTACATGTGAAGTGGACACAGTCCACATGGATCTACATGTGAAGTGGACACAGTCTACATGGATCTACATGTGAAGTGGATACAGTCTACATGGATCTACATGTGAAGCGGACACAGTCTACATGGATGTACATGTGAAGTGGATACAGTCTACATGGACCTACATGTGAAGTGGACACAGTCTACATGGATCTACATGTGAAGTATTTACTGGATATGGATATTTTCTACATCCAACAAATCTACTAAAAACATATGCACTCACTGTTAGTAGAAGAGGTGTGGCATCTTGGGTCCTGGTTACTGGTGGTTGCTAGGCAATTCCTCTGTGCAGCTAAACTATGAAGACTGTCACACAGTTTAGTCCAAGACACATTCCATGAACCTACTTCATCCAACACTGGATACAGTTCATTTATCCTAGACACATGTATCACAGCATCACATGACTGTCACATGACTATCTAAGCCCCACCATTTATGAACTCTTCATCAGGATGTAGTTCACTTTATATACCCATAGCTATACACGTATGACGGTCTACAGGAAAAGCAGCCACAACACGAGCCCATCAAAAGAAGTTTGTTTGTTAGTTTTTGTTTGTTGTTTAGACTTAGACTAGATATGGACCTCTCCTAGATATGGACCTCTCCTAGATATGGACCTCTCCTAGATATGGACCTCTCCTAGATATGGACCTCTCCTAGATATGGACCTCTCCTAGATATGGACCTCTCCTAGATATGGAGCTCTCCTAGATATGGACCTCTCCTAGATATGGACCTCTCCTAGATATGGACCTCTCCTAGATATGGACCTCTCCTAGATATGGACCTCTCCTAGATTGATGGCCATAGCATTAACCGTTGCGAGTGTACATACTTGACTACAATTATAATGAGAGCAATGAAGCATTAGCTTCTTTCTAGGACTTATTGAATGGTACCCAAGAACTTTATACTAGATATATTACCTGCAAATATTTTTGTAGGATCTCATCATTTTTATGGCAGCCATTTTAGATTCTCAAAATTTCCTAGAGCTGTCTACTGTTGCCGAATGGGCAATCCAGTTGAGTTTATTCTAGGACTACTTGGGAACTTCTATCTGTAAAAATACCTCCTAGTAGTCCAGATTACTTGGCGTATTGTGCCAATGGGACTACCGTCTGCACTATTCACATGTCATCTTCCATCAACAGTAGGTCTACAAACTTGCCTTCTCCATCAACTGGAATTATTTGAGGATGTTTTACTGTGCATTCCAAATCACTTGTACCCTATCTGCGAACTACTAAATTTCATTGAGATGCTACTGTGACCGAACACTAGAGTGGATGGTAGATGAGATGCTGGCCTAACACTAGAGTGGATGGTAGATGAGATGCTGGCCTAACACTAGAGTGGATGGTAGATGAGATGCTGGCCTAACACTAGAGTGGATGGTAGATGAGATGCTGGCCTAACACTAGAGTGAATGGTAGATGAGATGCTGACCTAACACTAGAGTGGATGGTAGATGAGATGCTGGCCTAACACTAGAGTGGGTGGTAGATGAGATGCTGGCCTAACACTAGAGTGGGTGGTAGATGAGATGCTGGCCTAACACTAGAGTGGATGGTAGATGAGATGCTGGCCTAACACTAGAGTGGATGGTAGATGAGATGCTGGCCTAACACTAGAGTGGATGGTAGATGAGATGCTGACCTAACACTAGAGTGGGTGGTAGATGAGATGCTGACCTAACACTAGAGTGGATGGTAGATGAGATGCTGGCCTAACACTAGAGTGGATGGTAGATGAGATGCTGACCTAACACTAGAGTGGATGGTAGATGAGATGCTGACCTAACACTAGAGTGGATGGTAGATGAGATGCTGACCTAACACTAGAGTGGATGGTAGATGAGATGCTGACCTAACACTAGAGTGGATGGTAGATGAGATGCTGGCCTAACACTAGAGTGGATGGTAGATGAGATGCTGACCTAACACTAGAGTGGATGGTAGATGAGATGCTGGCCTAACACTAGAGTGAATGGTAGATGAGATGCTGACCTAACACTAGAGTGGATGGTAGATGAGATGCTGGCCTAACACTAGAGTGGATGGTAGATGAGATGCTGGCCTAACACTAGAGTGAATGGTAGATGAGATGCTGACCTAACACTAGAGTGGATGGTAGATGAGATGCTGGCCTAACACTAGAGTGGGTGGTAGATGAGATGCTGGCCTAACACTAGAGTGGGTGGTAGATGAGATGCTGGCCTAACACTAGAGTGGATGGTAGATGAGATGCTGGCCTAACACTAGAGTGGATGGTAGATGAGATGCTGGCCTAACACTAGAGTGGATGGTAGATGAGATGCTGACCTAACACTAGAGTGGATGGTAGATGAGATGCTGGCCTAACACTAGAGTGGATGGTAGATGAGATGCTGGCCTAACACTAGAGTGGATGGTAGATGAGATGCTGGCCTAACACTAGAGTGGACGGTAGATGAGATGCTGGCCTTGTTCAGGCCACACCCTGAATGATGACTGGTTATGACTATTCTTAGTTTGGTTATTCCACTTCATTGAATATATTACTCATTCAAATTACACTCTAAAGGAAATGTTAGCCCATATTACTGTAGAAAGATTTGAACTTTGAACCTAATCCCAATTGACACTTACAGAAGTACCAAACTAGTGTTCGGCAAGGAACTAGTAAGTAAAACTATAAGAAGACTTACGTAGCATTAGGAAAAGATGGTAAATCTGAAACCACACCTCCTTTATCATCGTCTCCTAGATCACACATTAACGTCTGAAGAAATGGCAGAAATCCTGCAGATGGCATCGCATACGGACGGAATACAACTACACAAACAAACAAAATGAAACAAACAAACAAACAGCTTATCAGACAGAATATAGTGACAGAAAGAACGAAGTATACATGATAGATTCTATATAGCCATATACACAAGTAATGTATAAATAGAATATAGCATACACATAGACTAACTTAAGTATATAGAATATAGCTACCAAAAATAGTTATAGACATGTGGGCTGGTGAGATTATGACAAGTTTACTAAAACCAGGTATGGTGCAATGGACACCAACATTAATTAACTGTTACATTGACTCTGATGTACTTCCAATGTCCTTCCTCACTAATTATTGAATTATCTGCTCTTCTATTTATCAATTATATCGTTACTTACTTTGCATTCATCAATTGTGTAATTATTTAATTAACTAGTTTATTCATGTTTCTTTTTTTCATGCACCTTATTCATTTGTGATAGCTGGTTTTCTATATATTGGCTGGCTAAGTATCATTCTGGGAGCTTTTGCTGTATCTCATATTAACCTATGACACTAACTGAACCAAGAATTAACCTCTCTCTGGCTCAGGGAAGCTTAACTCCTGGTGGCAGTGACCTGCCTAGAACTGATTCATCTCGATTCTGGGGAACTTATTCTAGCCTTCCTTAGCCAGAAGATCAAGAAGCTCCTGGGAACTCTAACCTCCCACACACCTACTTGAACCAGGTCCTTGGTTCCTGTGTTAAATCTATTAGAACACACACTTGAACCAGGTCCTTGGTTCCTGTGTTAAATCTATTAGAACACACACTTGAACCAGGTCCTTGGTTCCTGACACTTGAACCAGGTCCTTGGTTCCTGTGTTAAATCTATTAGAACACACACTTGAACCAGGTCCTTGGTTCCTGTGTTAAATCTATTAGAACACACACTTGAACCAGGTCCTTGACACTTGAACCAGGTCCTTGGTTCCTGTGTTAAATCTATTAGAACACACACTTGAACCAGGTCCTTGGTTCCTGACACTTGAACCAGGTCCTTGGTTCCTGTGTTAAATCTATTAGAACACACACTTGAACCAGGTCCTTGGTTCCTGTGTTAAATCTATTAGAACACACACTTGAACCAGGTCCTTGGTTCCTGTGTTAAATCTATTAGAACACACACTTGAACCAGGTCCTTGGTTCCTGTGTTAAATCTATTAGAACACACACTTGAACCAGGTCCTTGGTGTTCCTGTGTTAAATCTATTAGAACACACACTTGAACCAGGTCCTTGGTGTTCCTGTGTTAAATCTATTAGAACACACACTTGAACCAGGTCCTTGGTGTTCCTGTGTTAAATCTATTAGAACACACACTTGAACCAGGTCCTTGGTGTTCCTGTGTTAAATCTATTAGAACACACACTTGAACCAAGTCCTTGGTGTTCCTGTGTTAAATCTATTAGAACACACACTTGAACCACACTTGAACCAAGTCCTTGGTGTTCCTGTGTTAAATCTATTAGAACACACACTTGAACCAGGTCCTTGGTGTTCCTGTGTTAAATCTATTAGAACACACACTTGAACCAGGTCCTTGGTGTTCCTGTGTTAAATCTATTAGAACACACACTTGAACCAAGTCCTTGGTGTTCCTGTGTTAAATCTATTAGAACACACACTTGAACCAGGTCCTTGGTGTTCCTGTGTTAAATCTATTAGAACACACACTTGAACCAAGTCCTTGGTGTTCCTGTGGTCACTATGGCTGTGGTCACTATGACTGTGGTCACTATGTGGTGTGGGTAAGCTAATTAACATGATGCAACTTCCAGGAAGTGAACTGATAACAAGGATGATGTCACCAGAAGCAACTAGATTCACAGTATGTAAATATATTCATAGCAAGTGAATTCAACTGGTGTGTGGGTGTGTGCTGGAGTCTATAGGTTTGTGTGGGTGTATGTGTGTGTGTGTGTGTGTGTGTGTGTTAATCAGCGAGTAAAGATGTATACCATAAAATAGACTTCCACAAAGAGAGGGCAAAGAGCAAACTGAAGTTTAGCAATTTAATATAATAGTCAATATAAATACACATACAGACAGACTCTACATGTGCCTCTTGACTATATAAATACACATACAGACAGACTCTACATGCCCCCAGTACCCCCAGTATCTCCTCCCACTTCTGTTAGAATTAAGGTTTCTAGCTCAACTAACCAGCAATCACTACTATTGGATTTTCTGTACTCTATCCTTCCTCTCACTCACTGCACAGTAGCTCTACTGAGCTGTCTCCCCTAACTCATCACTCACATATGCACAGTAGCTATGTTTCTACTGAGCTGTCTCCCCTAACTCATCACTCACATATGCACAGTAGCTATGTTTCTACTGAGCTGTCCTAACTCATCACTCACATATGCACAGTAGCTATGTTTCTACTGAGCTGTCCTCCCTAACTCATCACTCACATATGCACAGTAGCTATGTTTCTACTGAGCTGTCCCCCACATCACTCACACATGCACTAGCTATGTTTCTACTGAGATGTCTCCCCTAACTCATCACTCACATATGCACAGTGTATGTTTCTACTGAGCTGTCTCCCCTAACTCATCACTCACATATGCACAGTAGCTGAGCTGTCTCCCCTAACTCATCACTCACATATGCACAGTAGCTATGTTTCTACTGAGCTGTCTCCCCTAACTCATCACTCACATATGCACAGTAGCTATGTTTCTACTGAGCTGTCTCCCCTAACCCATCACTCACATATGCACAGTAGCTATGTTTCTACTGAGCTGTCTCCCTAACTCATCACTCACATATGCACAGTAGCTATGTTTCTACTGAGCTGTCTCCCCTAACTCATCACTCACATATGCACAGTAGCTATGTTTCTACTGAGCTGTCCCCTAACTCATCACTCACACATGCACAGTAGCTATGTTTCTACTGAGCTGTCCTCCCTAACTCATCACTCACATATGCACAGTAGCTATGTTTCTACTGAGCTGTCTCCCCTAACTCATCACTCACATATGCACAGTAGCTATGTTTCTACTGAGATGTCTCCCCTAACTCATCACTCACATATGCACAGTAGCTATGTTTCTACTGAGCTGTCTCCCCTAACTCATCACTCACATATGTACAGTAGCTATGTTTCTACTGAGCTGTCCCCCTAACTCATCACTCACATATGCACAGTAGCTATGTTTCTACTGAGAATGTATACGAAACCATACATGTGTTCAAATAGTAAATAATCCTTCTAAATAAGGCTCATCCAGCTCACCATATTAATCACATTCTATGTTTAATATTCATTATTGTATATTTACAGAATGGATTCCAGCATTAAGAGAGTACTTGTACAATTTATAATAGAACTAATCCTACTACTTAATTCTCTGTTAATAACAAGGTCAAACGATGAGGTGTGAACAATTAGACTTACTATCTCCATCTTGTTCAGGAGGGAATCTGTGGGCCAATATTGCCATTATAATATACAGTAGTAGTGGCCATAGGACCTCCATGAGCTGGAACAACTACACACACACACACACACACACACACACACACACACACACAAACATATACATGTGTATCATTAAACATGTGTACCCACACATTATGCCACGGTGGTTTTGGAGAATAATGTAACGTGGTATTAATAGTACACATAAAAGATAGAGCTATAGAAATGTTTATTTGTTGGTGTGGTTATTTCGACTAGTCCCCCCTTGACCCTAGTTAACATTAGTATTACTCAGGGTTCCCCCAATGACAGAGTCCATGCACAGCTGAGGAAAGTGTGTACACTATGGACAAGCCACCTAGCCAGACAACGAACAACAGAAAGTATTCAGATGTGTGATATATTGAACTTATACCTGAACTACATGCATGTGGATGTAATATCCACTGTCCCATCAGCTAGTGTCTTGGACTAGTGATTGGCTGTCATAATTAATGACTCTAGTACTCCATCAGCTAGTGTCTTGGACTAGTGATTGACTACTCTAGTACTCCATCAGCTAGTGTCTTGGACTAGTGATTGGCTGTCATAATTAATGACCCTAGTACTCCATCAGCTAGTGTCTTGGACGAGTAATTGACTGCCATAATTAATGACTCTAGTACTCCATCAGCTAGTGTCTTGGACTAGTGATTGGCTGTAATAATTAATGACCCTAGTACTCCATCAGCTAGTGTCTTGGACTAGTGATTGGCTGTAATAATTAATGACCCTAGTACTCCATCAGCTAGTGTCTTGGACTAGTGATTGGCTGTAATAATTAATGACCCTAGTAGTCCATCAGCTAGTGTCTTGGACTAGTGATTGACTGCATAATATGGTACTAATGGCTAGCACTAGTTGTTTTATTTCCATAGAGCTTCAGTAATGGCAGTAGGTATGCATGCTTCTTTACTTACTGGTATTCTGAATTTCTTGGCCACGGCCACAGAGCCTACTCGCCATCTGATGACAGAGTTCCGCCATAGCAGCAGATACAAATGTCTGCCCTTCTCCTGCACCCAAGTCTTCATGAACAATTCACACTAGCTACAGCTTATAATAACTCCTCACTCACTCACTACCACTTTACTCCATAGCGCTAAATTCTCACACTTCGTAACACTTGTTGATTACCGACTATTAAGTAGGTGGAGTTTATTTGGTGGGTGTAGTCATGGAGTGAAGCGTGAGGTAAGGCGGCGGCACTGGAATGTATTGGCAGCCAGCTACTAGACCTGTGTTTTCGTAGGAAGTGCCTAGTTTTGACATTCAAATCACTTTAGAAATAAATTATTGTTGTAGGCGTATTAGCTGGATGTGGTGCATGTTCCTTAGCTACACTGGCTCGCTCGCTAGTACATTTCTAGTTAGCAGATAGAGGAGGCCCAGGAAACAACCTGCTATGAGGCCAAGAGGACCTTATGCTAATTTGTTCCTAAACTTGGTGACAGCAGACTACTAGAGTCATTATAATATAGAGGTCGTGCGTTTGACCAATTAACGCGTGGGCGTTCCTAGCAACGTTTGCTTTGTTGGAGGGCAAAGTACCGCGGTAAAACTCCAGTTTGATTGATAATGAGTTTGCTGGCTCACTCTCCAGTACTACTGGGAGCTGGTACAAAGCTAAAGTTCTCGCTTATCCTTATGCTGTATAGGAGATAGTCTCTGGTCAAATGAACTATTAGAATTGATTCCCAATATGGAGCTTATTGTAGTTTCTGCTACCAGTCCTCATGGCAACAAAAGTAAGTACTTAGAAATGTTATTAGCAGTATTTTATTAATTTTTGTAGGCTCTGCCATTGGGCCGATTCTGAAGGTTTAAATACTCAGTTTTTTCTCAGATTAATCGTTTACAAAGAACAACACATCTTTTTGTCTTTATTTTTTTCACCTAGAATAACAGTTCGACAACCATTTTCACTGGCAGTGCTGCAAGAGGGAATGCTGTAGTCATTCTGGATTGTGCTGAGCATTCTATTGACATTTTATAATTTTAAAGCTATTATTATTATTATTGTATATTATTATTATTAATTTTTAACAGAACATTCCAAGCTCATAGCTGCTCACGCATTTCATTTAATTCTATTGCTTGCTACACTTTGTCTAAATACTCTTTGGCATTACTTTGCTATTATTATATTTTTATAGTTTAGAAGTTTGTACATAAAGCCATAATTGTGTCGTGCAGTTAAGTTAAAACAAAGCAAAAGAGCTTGAATATGATTTGTATACCAAATAATTGCATGTTCTTATTATTATTATTATTATTATTACAAATTACTTTCTTCAGCTCCTAGAGCTGAGATTTCAAGTATGAGGAAAGAAAAAAGGATAATAAGCTTCCAGCCAAGGGGCATATCAATCACCATCAGAAAATGAATGAACAACCAGTCACTATATAATAATCGCTATTACCCAGTTAACACTTGGACTATTTAGAATTAACAAATTTATGTGAGATGTTTCAATCTCTTAAGTTTATCAGTATAACATGATTGCTAAAATAAGCTCAATATTGATGACATACTGTTGTGCAGGTAACTTCAGAACAAATCATTCATTTAAACACAGAAACAACAATCAATGCAACCTCAAAGCTAAACATGGAATTTGCTTCATGCAGATTGTATCACAGCATCAGAGGGACGTTTTCACTTCTGCCATTCTTGCTTATTAATTCCATATGTATATCTTTGTCTGCCAGAATAAAATCACTAAGCTAAATATAACTGTAACAAACACTTTATTAATGAACAATTAATAGGTAATAAATATGCATGATTAATTAAGATAGACTGTTCCACCATTTATTTATCCAAGTATCCTCCCTCCATAGAAGTTTGAAACAAACTCATGGGATCTAACCCCTGGAAATAATCCATATCAATAAAGTGGTTACCCAATCAGGGTTACAATTATCAGTAGCTAGCTTCTGCACTGATCATAGCCTGACATTTTTTTACACTAAACTAGCAAGTGAGCATTATCAGGATAAACTCATTCAATTTTAAGGTAGGTATTTTATTAAGGGAAACCTGTTCGTGTTCTCCTCTAGGCAACAGCAGCCAACACAGCAGACTAGCACAAAGACTGTATACAACACCCTCCACGGGTTGCCCTCCACCTCGTAATTACGTCATTAGTTGACGTCACCCGCACAACCTCTATTTAATCTAAATGTCCAATTGCACTTGGACCTGTTTAGAATTACTGAATTTACGTGAGATGTTTCAATCTATCTGTATAATAAATAAACTCAATATTGGAGAAATGCTGTCGTGCAGGCAACTTCTAACAAATCACTCATTCAGAAACAACAATCAATGCACTCTGGTAAAACATGGATTTGTTTCATGCAGTTTGTATCACAGCATCAGAGAGGTTTTCACTCAAGCCATTGCCATTCTTACTAATTCATTGCATGGATATGTCCTCAGTCTGCCACAATAAAATGAACTTGTTATAACAAACACTTTATTAATTTGAATAGGTGATAAATGGTTTGAATTAAAGTGAATCTGTCTGAATCCCCTCATTGTTAGGCTCATCCAAGTCCTCTTGGCTTCAGTAACCCCACAGGTGGTGGTCACATGCTGATATTTACCAACAACACCGCAAAGCTGTTGTACCGGCAGACTGTCCCCAGCAGCACCGTCAAAGTGCCCAACATGAGGACCACCGGTGTGAAGTTTCAAGTGTGCACTGATGGAAAATGTTGAATATTTAGAGGCTTCTGCATTCCCGTTAGCCGACTGCAGAGTAGGCACTGGTGCATGGAGGCTTCTCTGTACAGATTGACAGCAGTTGAAAATGATCCGTGTAGTAGCTAAGCGGAGCTTTCAAAATTTAAAGAGTTTGAACTTTAACAAATCAAGTTGTTCAACTCTGTACAAGTCATTGACGTGGTGTATTTTTTTTTTGTGGAGCTAATGTGTCTTAATAATTCAAGAATACTAAAAAATATTATCACATATTACCTCATAATTGCCAGTTTTCACTAGACACAGTCACCAAACTTTATATCCTAAGTATTGGTATCGCTAGGGCTAAGGTATAACATGTACACTGCATGAACCAAGCAAAATATTGATTACATATACCACATGTTGGATCGCATGCTGATTCACTTCAAGATTCTGAAACACCCTTATTGTATTTTATGAGCACTACAATTAGTATAGTTGTCAAACCGTTGCAGTTTATCATGAACCTCAAACAATTTTTTTCCATTGTAGCTATTTCTTAATAGCTGCTTCCATTTAATATACATTTTCACTTTAAAGAAACTGATACAATGTAATACATATTAATTTTTGATTTTTTAAATCTATTGAATTTCGTGACATTGCAAATAAATGAAATAGTTTTCTCAGTTGAAATTTAATTGATGACTAAAATCTAAAAATATCTAGAATAGTGTCAAATAATGTAGAGCAAATATTTCTCAAGCTTCTTTAATAGGGACACTATTGTTTTATACAAAACATGATATTTGTCAATATCGGTGATTTGTCCATGAATAAGGCGGTACTTTAAACGTTGCTGAATCTTGATTCGTCTGATCACCGAATAATGGTAGGATAGTCCATTTCAATTCCTTAGTTTCAGTCATTAGAATCAGTACTTTGGATTCAAAAATGTGCCCCAATACGGAATTATGATCTGTCTGCATGTTCATCGTCTTTAAATTTCCAAATATAAGTCGTATGTTTGTTACTAAGCACTGGCCAGTTCCAGGAAAATGTGGAATGGGGAGGCCTTCGTCATCTATATAGATGAGGTGCGATATAAGCATATATGATTGCTTTATGTCTTCAATATCCAAGCCCATATTTTTGACAGAAATTTTTAGATTCGCTGCCACGAGAATTTTCATCTCCAGACTCCAATTGACTAATTTATGTTGGATCAGGTACTCCACAACAGTATGAAACTCCGCATGTTCCTTCAGCTCAATTGCTTTCTTGTAATTTGACTTGGTGCAGCAAGTCAGTAGACCAAGAATACCATTGCAGTATTCCACAAACTGATCAAGGGCTGTGGGATTATTCTCAGCAACACCCATATGCTTGAGAAATTGTTTAGACTCTCCCTTTTCCATAGGTTTAAAAGTGATACATTTGCTTGCCAAAAAGAATGTATAAAAATCTTTCGCATTCCTTGCTTGTAAGCTAGTGAATAAATAAAAAGACGAAGATTGAGCAATAACCACTTTATACGACTTAATTGACGCAAACACTTCAAACAGTAGATGTGAATCCCTCGGAAATTTAAAAATAGATAATAGATCTACTAATAAAATTATTTTCTTCTCCCCACAATTTTTGGTTTGTGATTTTATATTATCCACAAAATTAGGTTTAATAGTCGATTGAAAAGGGATAGCTATCACAAGGTATTCAGATTTATTAACCAATTGATGATATAGCCAATAAAGTGCGGTGGTTTTTCCTATGCCTGTTGCACCTTCTATCATTAAAATATGCTTCTGTACAGGCAAATATTTCGTCATAGAGATTTTTCATGTTCTTTGTTAAAAAAAATATTTCCCATGTTATAACTAATATTTCTGAAAGCCACTCGAACATCATCATCGTCACACATAAACGTCGTGGAAACAACTGTAAATTAAAAACAACTCTAGTACATATGGGGCAATGGGTATAGCACAATCTCACTTACATTCTGGACCTTGTGAACTTGATCCACTTGCTGACCGTACACCATCTAGTACACTAGAATCATCCATTGTAGTCAAGCGTAAGCGTTTAAGCTCCGGGCTATTTGACATCAAGTTGCTAGACATGGAAGAAAACAATAGTAATCCCAATTTACCAAGGCGGCTCTCACACCCTCAATGCTATGCTATAGTTTCTGGTTGCCTGTGGCAGAATATCACCTCTATACAACCAAATCATTGATCAAAGAACACTTATGTTGTACATGTCAGTGGCGGATCCAGGAGTTTCCTGACAGGTTTCTGGCTATTTATCAAACTAAACCACAGTCTGATTCCTCCATCTTATTAACTGCTGCTTCCACATGAAATTTACTAGCTAAGGCAAGATTCAACAGCACCAGGATATAAAATTGTCATGCTTTTGTTTAGTTCAGCTCTTCTTCTGAGGAGGAGAAATCAGGCTAGTAAAGTTATTAATTATATTGACACAGGAAATTAAATTCTTGCTCCTAATTTTATTTCCACCCCCTGTTACGAGACCCTACTCCTACTCTTTGTTTTAGACTGCTACTCCTACTCGGGTTCCTTAGTAGACCGAAAAGCCCTTTAAACTAAGCTATCTTTTGGCATCAAAGTCAAGGATATTGGACGAACAACAACAAAGTTATGGTGGAAAATAAAATGTCATGAATAATTAACGAGTTTGTGGGATAGTTCCCCCCTAAAAAAAATCCCACCAAAAGCCTGTCCTCTCTGTGCCAGGTGCTTTTGAGCCTTGTGGTTAAAACTTGCAATTATTCTGCTAGCATGAATCTCATATCAACCCAGTTTCTTACCAAAACGGATGAAACTCAGCAACTAGCAACACTTGGAGAGACAACGGCAACCACGGCTAGAGACGACAGCAACTACGGCTAGAGACGACGGCACGACAGCAACTACGGCTAGAGAGACGACGGCAACCACGGCTAGTCGAGACGACGGCAACCACGGCTAGTCGAGACGACGGCAACCACGGCTAGTCGAGACGACAGCAACTTATTACTAACCAATTTTTCAACAAGTTGTTTAGCTACAGAATCACGTGCACACGTGACCCGCACACACCGGTACTATAGTCTCGTGTACTAGCCGTAGTTGCTGTCGTGCCGTCGTCTTCTAGCCGTGGTTGCCGTCGTCTCTAGCCGTGGTTGCCGTCGTCTATAGCAGCAGCCGTAGTTGCTGTCGTCTCTAGCCGTAGTTGCTGTAGTCTCTAGCCGTAGTTGCTGTCGTCTCTAGCCGTGGTTGCCGTCGTCTCTCCAAGTGTTGCTAGTTGCTGAGTTTCATCCGTTTTGGTAAGAAACTGGGATATGAGATTCATGCTAGCAGAACAATTACAAGTTTTAACCACAAGGCTCAAAGGCAGCTGGCACAGAGAGGACAGGCTTTTGGTGGGATTTTTTCATGACATTTTATTTTCCACCATAACTTTGTTGTTGTTCGTCCAATATCCTTGACTTTGATGCCAAAAGATAGCTTATTTTAAAGGGCTTTTCGGCCTACTAAGGAACCCGAGTAGGAGTAGCAGTCTAAAACAAAGAGTAGGAGTAGGGTCTCGTAACAGGGGGTGGAAGTAAAATTAGGAGCAAGAATTTAATTTCCTGTGTCAATGTAACTTTACTAGCCTGATTTCTCCTCCTCAGAAGAAGAGCTGAACTAAAGAAAAGCATGACAATTTTATATCCTGGTGCTGTTGAATCTTGCCTTAGCTAGTAAATCATGTGGAAGCAGCAGTTAATAAGACGTAGGAATCAGACTGTGGTTTAGTTTGATAAATAGCCAGAAACCTGTCAGGAAACTCCTGGATCCGCCACTTTTATGTACAACATAAGTGTTCTTTGATCAATGATTTGGTTGTATAGGGGTAGAGTATTCCGTCCTCCTGCGCCCAAAGGGAGCTGAAACCGCGAGGCTCAAAAGCAAGGAACGGAGAGTTTGGTGATTTCAGGTTACTATTGACCAGAGACTGTCATTCAGTAATATGTTGCTGTTGTTTTGAATTATTTCAAGTCAATACTATTAACCCCCCTAGATTACACAGCACATTTGGAAAAGGATCCACAGCAACAAGTGAATGTGTTTTGGGATTTTTGTTGGAGAGAGTGGAATGCAATGGAAAGTAGTGTCAAAGAAGATATAATAGTAAGGGGAAATTTTTTTAGCTCTCAAGAGTACATTGATAATTATATTTTTGTTCTTACCCTATAAATCATGTTAGTTACTGTCACATCTCCTCTTTCTTTAGTGTATGTTTTAATGATGTGATTCATTTTATTAACTGCTTTCCTCGTATTTCAGAAGGGAAGAGAAAGGCTTGGTAAAATATCATTTAGAAGTATTAGTGGATCGAATCGCATTTTTCATAAATCTACACATGCAAGTCATGCCAAGCCGCCAAATGCTACCATGTGCAGCAAGTCAAGGAGTGACCCACTAGATGTTATTAAGTTAGCCCCTGCAAACAATCCTGAATTTTCGCCTTACGTAGTACATGATGTCATTCCAGGCGGAGGAGAGAGCGGCAACGAATTGTGTCGAGATGTGATGGAATGGCTAAAGAGAAAGAACTTCAAATATGCTAATTCTGGATTGAATGCTAAGGTGTCTTTGGGGATGTCACTGCGAAAAATGGGTGGAGAGAGCTCTTGGATCAGAAAAGATAAAAGGTTTGATGTTGGTATTGTTTCTGAAAGTGAAAATTATCCACTTGTGCAAATTGAGGTGGAATCCAGTCGAAATGAAGAAAGCACGATTATGAAGTTGATGTTTGGATTAATTGATCAATTACGGTACTATAAGAACAAAGGTGTCCTTATTTCAGAAGTTAGTGGATTTTTCATTCCTGTCAAACCCGGATATTTCAAAAAGGTTGTTTGTTCTTGGAACGATTCTAAGTTAGCCTATATTAAAAAGTGTATTTCATTAAGAAAAGAAGAATTGTATCCCGAAATTAGGGATGCTTTTAAGAATCAAGATGTTGACATCGATGATGTGTTTTCAACAGAACTTGTCTTTCCACTAAGTCGTGAATTTGTGAAACATACGTTTGGTCAAGATGCAGAACAGTTGAGATCGGGGAATTCGATAGTTATACTGTGCTCTAATGAAGGGTATGTTTACAAGCATGTCTTTTCCCAAAATGAATGGGAGAGGTTGGATCAACTACGTCTTTCAGACTGTTCCTTCCAATATTCTTCCAAACCATGTGATGTGATGAAGACTATAGATGGTAAGACATATTTCCAATATAAAGCTTTGAACGTTCCAGCAACTAAAGAAGAAGCACGTGCCGCTCTACGTACATTTGTACATGATTTAGTTGAAGCAATAACAGAATTGCATGAAGTAGGTTATGCCCACCTCGACATTAGATTGGAAAATGTATGTTTTAATGAGTGTGGACATGCAATACTTATAGACCTTGACAGATCAGTTAAGAAAGGGTCGCGTGCGATTAAAGACTATGGAAGTTCACAAATGTATCAAAGTGCAAATGCCTCGTGGGTGGCAGAGAATTATGATTGGAAACAATTATCTATTTTGATCCATTACATACTGAATGAAGAGATAGTGGACTACCATGGAATTCAAATATTCAAGGATACATATTCGGATTTGTTTCTCTATACCCTGTTCAGTGAAGGTAAAGCATACGGGTGCATTATGTTTGCTCTTTGTCGTAATCATTTGTTGTGATTCTTTTGCAGGAAAATTCGACAAAACTTTATATGACCAGTGGATAAAAAATTTAACTCAAGCTCTCAACTAGAACAGTTCACTCTAGTCAATATGTTAGATTCTTTTTTTTTCTCTCAACATTGAACAGATATAAGGAAATATTTAGCTCTCAACTAGAACAGTTCACTAGTTAATATGTTTTATTCTCTTTTTTTTCCTCTCTATTAAACATTGAACAGATATAAGGAAATATTTTATGCTACATGTATTAGAACAAATTGGCTCCTTCATGTAACCAATTTGTCCTAATAATTGGTATGATTAGTTCTGACGGTTAACGACTACTTGAAAAATATTTTTGTATATTTACATGTATTTGATAGGTTTCATCAGGTATTGACACCAAACTTTTTCAACCACTTTATATTGTCATTATAAAGACTTTTTAAAATAAAAAAGAAAGTTATTTGCAAGTGTGCACACATGTTGAGTTAGCCAGAGGATAAACTTGTACATAACGACACGCAACTATAAAGCCAAACTCAACAGGCCACTTCTCATCCACAGAGTGGGTGGAGCTTCCAAAGTTTGAAAAGGCTTTCAACTTGAACAAATGCAGTTGTTGAATTCTGTAGTAGTCACTGACATAGCGTATTTTTTCTTCATGGAGCTAATTTGGCTCACTGAAGTAAAAATGTGCCATGTCAATGACTTTTACAGAGTTGAACAACTGCATTTGTTGAAGTTGAAAGTTTTTCTGAACTTTGAAAGCTCCACCCACTCTGTCGTTGTGAAGTGGCCTGTTGAGTTTGGCTTCATAGTTGGGTCTCATTATGTACAAGTTTATCCTCTGGCTAACCAAATCCGTGTCCACACTTGCAAAAACTTTTTCTTTCATAGAATATCTTCATACTAACAATATAAAGTGCTTTGAAAATGTTTAGTGTCTGTATGTGATGAAATTTATCAAATACAAATAAATAGCTAGTTCGCGTGTACCTCTCCAGGTACATCCTGCATTATCTTCTAAGTCATAGTTTGTACCGCATGTGGTACTTGGTGTACCACCTATGTGAAGTAGTGTGTTTAATGCATAATCACTTATAATGCATGTATCAGACGGGATACATCACGTACCACAAAAAGGTATGCCACAGAACAAAATTGCCTATTTTGAAAAAGCAATATTCCATCAACTGTAAAACTTGCACTACATGTAACACTAGATTTTCAATACCTGATTGCATGTTTTGAAATGTACTGCATGTACCATATTTTGTTTATAAGTTAAATGAAAAAGTGTATATAGCAACAGTCTCATACAACAAGTGGTACAATATGTTACACGGCACAAGAATTAAGTTATACCGTGTAGTACTTAAAACAAAACACCTTCAACTTGTATATACTTGTATTTAATTTTGTAATTTTGATAGTATAATAGGTGGTACGATTGGTAAATTCTGTAGTGCTGGTGTTACCTATAGGGGGCTAGAGCTAGGGGCTAGGGCTAAAGACTTACATGTGTACCTATTGTACACTTTCAAGTTTATTATTATTTATCATACTACAAGTGTTTGTAAGCTAGTTCTCGTGTACCACTCCAGGTACATCCTGTATTATCTTCTAACTTATAGTTTGTACCGCATGTGGTACTTGATGTACCACCTATGTGAAGTAGTGTGTTTAATGCATACTCGCTGATTAAGCATGTATCAGATGTGTTACATCACAGTTAATGGAATATTGCTTTTTCAAAATAGGCAATTTTGTTATGTGGCATACCACCTTGTGGTACGTGATGTACCACATATTATACATGCATAGTAAATGATTATGCATCAAACACACTACTTCACATAGGTGGTACACCAAGTACCACATGCGGTACAAACTATATGAGTTAGAAGATAATGCAGGATGTACCTAGATTGGTACACGAGAACTAGCTTGCAACACTTGTGTATGATATTGACTACAAATAACAATAAAAAACTTGAAATTGTACAGACAGTACACATGTAAGTCTATAGCCCTAGCCCTAGCTCTAGCCCCCTAGGACCACCTTGTAGTACGTCATGTATCCAGTCTGATACATGCATTATAAGTGATTATGCATTAAACACACTACTTCACATAGGTGGTACACCAAGTACCACGTGTGGTACACCAAGTACCACGTGCGGTACAAACTATGAGTTAGAAGATAATGCAGGATGTACCTAGGGTGGTACACGAGAACTAGCTTGCAACACTTGTAGTATGATATTGACTACAACCAACTGTACTTGAAATTGTACAAACGGTACAAATGTAAGTCTTTAGCCCTAGCCCTAACTCTAGCCCCCTAGGTAACACCAGCACTACTAAATTTACCAATCGTACCACCTATTATACTATCAAAATTACATACAAGTTGAAGGTGTTTTGTTCTAAGCACTACACGGTATAACTTAATTCTTGTGCCGCGTAACATAATGTACCACTTGTACCACTGGTTGTATGAGACTAGAATAGCACGGATAAACTGTTGCTATATATACTGTTCATTTAACTTATAAACAAAATATGGTACATGCAGTACATTTCAAAACATGCAATCAGGTATTGAAAAACTAGTGTTACATGTGGTGCAAGTTTTACAGTTGATGGAATATTGCTATTTCAGAATAGGCAATTTTGCCAAGCATGAGTTCCAATCTTTTGCCTTCCTTGGTTGTAAGCGAGTGTATAACTGAAAAAACGAAGATTCAGCAAAAACCACTCTATAGAACGAAATTCGTATAAACATGTCAAATAGACTCCGTGTATCCTTCGGGAATTCAGCTATAGATAATAGATCTACTAATAGAAATAATTTTTGATCATCCCGACACGTGGTTTTTCCTATGCCTGTTGGACCTTGTGTAAAAACATATCGTTTTTCACAGGCTAACACTTCTTCATAGAGATTTTTCATGTTCTCTGTTACAAAAACATTTGTTTTCCATAGAAAAAAATATATTTCTGAAAGTCACTCGAACAGTTTCATCATCACATTTCAACAATGTGGTAATAACTGTAAATTAAAAAGCAACAACACAAGTACATTATAGTGCAATGGATATAGCGTAATCTCACTTACATGGTTCATCTTGGTAAGTCAACAATACGAAAGTTATTGTATGGTCAGTGATGCCCATGATCATGCAGTTTTTGTTGTAATATTTGGTTGGATTAGTTGTGAGCTCCCGCTTGAAGTCGGCCCTCCTGGTACCGGCCTTGCTGATCGCCTTGATTGCAACAGGATTCCCAGTGGCCTTATCTTCTGCAATCCAGGTAGTTCCGTATGTGCCTTGACCAGTCTGCCTCAGGAAGGTGAAGCGTTCATCGAGACTTGCTTGGTAGTTAGTTTGTCAAAAAATGAGACTTGAGAATTGGCGTTAGCAGAGGTAAAGTGTACACTAATGAGATTCATATAAAAAAAACCACAGCACCTTGCATTGGTAGTGATCATCAGGATAAATATCTGAAATGGCACGAAGTGTCAGGAGCTGCTACCAACTGGATGCTGAGTAGCTAAAGTGATTCATCCTCCCTTTTGTTCCTTGTTGGAGTTGAGGGATTTGTAGACCAAAAGAAACAGTGATAACAAAATAATAACTCACATTTGGCCTCTACAGCTAGCTTGCGGAGTGTGTGCCTGTGCTAGCCAGGGGTCAGATGAAATCCCAAGAGTTCACAGACATGTGCATATAAAATCAATATAGTAGAACCTCTGAAGTGAGAACAGTTTGGGGCCAGGCTATCAGTTCACAAGTTACGGGTTGCTTGCCTTCGGAAGTTGTTTTAATAACATGCATTGCTTTAGTTATTGTTACAGAAAAATATCTTGAGATGATTGCTTTAATGTTTCTACTGGGAGTGAGTAGGGGCAAACAGAAGTTCACCTCTGGTGCTGCTAACTGCTGCATGGTGTCCCCATACATCATATGGACTCACTCTGTGCTGCTAACTGCTGCATGGTGTCCCCATACATCATATGGACTCACTCTGTGCTGCTAACTGCTGCATGGTGTCCCCATATATCATATGGACTCACTCTGTGCTGCTAAATGCTGCATGGTGTCCCCATACATCATATTGACTCACTGGTGCTGCTAACTGCTGCATGGTGTCCCCATACATCATATTGACTCACTGGTGCTGCTAACTGCTGCATGGTGTCCCCATACATCATATGGACTCACTCTGTGCTGCTAACTGCTGCATGGTGTCCCCATACATCATATGGACTCACTCTGTGCTGCTAACTGCTGCATGGTGTCCCCATATATCATATGGACTCACTCTGTGCTGCTAAATGCTGCATGGTGTCCCCATACATCATATTGACTCACTGGTGCTGCTAACTGCTGCATGGTGTCCCCATACATCATATTGACTCACTGGTGCTGCTAACTGCTGCATGGTGTCCCCATACATCATATGGACTCACTCTGTGCTGCTAACTGCTGCATGGTGTCCCCATACATCATATGGACTCACTGGTGCTGCTAACTGCTGCATGGTGTCCCCATACATCATATTGACTCACTGGTGCTGCTAACTGCTGCATGGTGTCCCCATACATCATATGGACTGATTGCACATTATAATTTATTTGCTGCATAATGCAGTTTTTGGCCACTCTAGTTGCTATACTTAGTATTGTATGTGTAATGTACCAACTAGTGTATATTATTATAGCTGTACCTGGCATATGCATTTACAGTGGATCCACCAACAGTGAACTCTGTAACGAGCAACATCATGCAAATACTTGGATATATACACCAGTGTATGTATAGTCATATACTTTTGTTATACACATGGAATACTCCAGTGACTCTATCTTGCTTACACAGTGAATATCTGTTGTAGCAGACCATAATGGGGAGTATACTATGTGTATTACACAACATGCAGTGTATAAATACTAAGTATACTATATGTATTCCAAGTGTACTCATAATGACATAATATATAGCATTATGTGACAGTAACGCTGTTTATTAATAAATTTCTTAGCTGGATATGTGGTAAAAAAATTAATAATAAAAAAAAAATAACAGTCTAAAAATTTCTGAACAGTTCAATGAATCCACTATCCAGGGCCACGATTGACTTGCTGTCTGTCACTATCCAGGGCCACGCTTGACTTGCTGTCTGTCACTATCCAGGGCCACGCTTGACTTGCTGTCTGTCACTATCCAGGGCCACGCTTGACTTGCTGTCTGTCACTATCCAGGGCCACGATTGACTTGCTGTCTGTCACTATCCAGGGCCACGATTGACTTGCTGTCTGTCACTATCCAGGGCCACGCTTGACTTGCTGTCTGTCACTATCCAGGGCCACGCTTGACTTGCTGTCTGTCACTATCCAGGGCCACGCTTGACTTGCTGTCTGTCACTATCCAGGGCCACGCTTGATTTGCTGTCTGTCACTATCCAGGGCCACGCTTGACTTGCTGTCTGTCACTATCCAGGGCCACGCTTGACTTGCTGTCTGTCACTATCCAGGGCCACGATTGACTTGCTGTCTGTGAGGGACAATTTTAAAAAAATTATAAAAAAGTGGCTGCAAACAATACCTATTTAAAAAATGAACCTGGTAAACAATAACACAATAAAAAAATTAAAAAATGTTTTTTCTGTCTAAATTACACCTGCATGAGGCAAATAACATGAGATAACGTCAAAGAAACCCAATTATCACAATCATCCCACACACAACTTCTTCTGACAAATCATAGTTACGGATCTAATCACCACGAGGAGGAAAACTGAGAGCACAAAAACAATTGGAAAATGAGCAGTTTAAATGCAACACACATTAAAAAAAACACTAACAAACGAAAAAAAAAAGTTGTCAACACACCTGAAGAGTTGATCGTTTTAGCAATCGCATAACTACGGCTGAACAGTAACAAAAAGTTTAAGAAAAGTTAAATTTGTTATTCAGGTAAGTAACTGAGTTGTTGTTGTTGTTTTTTTGTTGTTGTAGTGAAAAAAAAATTATGAAGAATGACAGACATGCAACATTACTAAACTGGAAGTGATGACAATGTACACTACACACACAACAAACAAACAACAAAAAAACAAGAAAAATAAAAAAAGTGTCATATAGAGTAAGCCGCCTAAAATTGGTACCTTTTATCAACCATCCCGGTTCTATCGACCAGCATAGTTTCCGGACATCATGGAAAATTTTATTATCAACTGGTGTAGTGTACAGAAATTCACAAAAGCACCCACAATAGTAATACGGAGCTGTGTAATACCTGCCTGTTTGTTTATCTTTGGCTAGGAAGGAGTGGCTACACTGTGCTAGGAAGGAGTGGCCACACTGTGCTAGGAAGGAGTGGCTACACTATGCTAGGAAGGAGTGGCCACACTGTGCTAGGAAGGAGTGGCTACACTATGCTAGGAAGGAGTGGCCACACTGTGCTAGGAAGGAGTGGCTACACTGTGCTAGGAAGGAGTGGTCACACTGTGCTAGGAAGGAGTGGCCACACTGTGCTAGGAAGGAGTGGCTACACTGTGCTAGGAAGGAGTGGCCACACTGTGCTAGGAAGGAGTGGCTACACTGTGCTAGGAAGGAGTGG
>WLWD01006012.1_pt1 | contig 26420 bp, 20 predicted proteins | sample 6712731 | NCBI WGS metagenome assembly WLWD01 (sample SAMN12718690, study PRJNA576275) | sponge metagenome | isolation source: marine sponge | host: Mycale hentscheli | place: New Zealand: South Island, Marlborough, Capsize Point | collected 2014-11-01 | reverse complement strand
CAGACAACAGTTAGTCAGTCAGACAACAGACAACAGTTAGTCAGTCAGACAACAGTTAGTCAGTCAGACAACAGTTAGTCAGTCAGACAACAGTTAGTCAGACAGCAGACAACAGTTAGTCAGTCAGACAACAGTTAGTCAGTCAGACAACAGTTAGTCAGACAACAGACAACAGTTAGTCAGACAGCAGACAACAGTTAGTCAGACAACAGACAACAGTTAGTCAGACAGCAGACAACAGTTAGTCAGTCAGACAACAGTTAGTCAGTCAGACAACAGTTAGTCAGTCAGACAACAGTTAGTCAGTCAGACAACAGTTAGTCAGACAACAGACAACAGTTAGTCAGACAACAGACAACAGTTAGTCAGACTGTTAGTTAGTTAGTTGTTGACTAGATCAGTCCAACCGCCAACGGGTTGCGCACGTGACTTTATTTGCACGGTGACATAATTGTAACGCTCGCAATCGCTGGGAAAGTTGTCCGTGTGTGTCTTTAGTAAAACAGCTAAGATGTCCTACTGGCGCTTGCTACAGTTACTGTGTGGGAGTGCATTATGAAGGTTAGTTATCACACTACTTTATTCAGTGTACCAAAAATTGTTCGGGGAAGCTTCATTATTATAAAACGCTGTTTTACAAAGTACATATATGTTACGAACAGACGGTATCGTCTCACTTTAATTTTTAGTTCTTTGTGTGCTCATCAGAACATGTTCAAAATCAAAAAAATATATACATTACAGATTAACATTTTAAATAAAAATGATGGATATCTTTGAAATTTTGCTAAAAAAGAGATGTATCGATAGATGTAGAAGTATGTATGTCAAGCAAAATGGAAATATGCATATAAGCAAGAAAGTATATTGTTATAAATATTCCTCTTCAGATACACTGTTATCTTCTCCAAAAACCCAGTCCATCAAATCATCTATACCATCTGGAATGACATTGTTACCAGTAGAATCAGTGTGGGACACTTCATCCAGGTATTCTTTCACTGTTACATCAAGTAAGCTAGTGTCCTCACTAGTGAGAGTAGCAGAGTTGTCATAAGTACTGGTGTTAGTGCAGTTAGTACATTCACAACCTGTTGAGCAAGGTTTGTTCTTTCCTTTACAACTGCAATGCTTGTTACAACTGTACCCACCGAGCTGTAACCAGTGGCTCATCTGAACTACTGTTGCACATTGTCATATATTTTTTGAACTTTTCAAAGAATAGGTTGTGTACAGAAGGTAGGAGCATGCTCTCATTAGCTAATAAGACTTCTCCAACATAGACTGATGTATGTATCATTGCTAAGTTAATGCTCTCATCAATAGTACTTGCTGTACTTCTCGCCTTCATAGAAGTTGTCAGATCTGAAATGATGCCTTGCAGGTCTGTGTCTGTGCTGACTACAGACTCATTTTTAAGAATTTGCAACTGACACTTATAGCAAGCAAAACACACCTTACTATCTGTAGATATTTCAATGTTGTATCCAGTATTCTCAAAATATTTTTGGACTCGTTTTGCATCAGGGCAAGCTCGGGTAGTTTTGTTACGTAAAGAAATATTGCAGGTTGGGCAGGTTGTTTGAAGATTTAATTCTTTGTATTTTATCAAAAAGTAATGGTGCTTGCATAATGGAAAAGTTTCAGAGTTTTCGGTATCTATTTCCAATGACGTGATAGGTGTATTTCTCATGCATGTAAATGATTTTTCAAAACAATTAGAAACACAGCACTTTTCATCCTGTTTTTTTTTCTTCCACCTAGGCAAAGAATCAGGGTTTTTGAGAACTCTGGAGATATCATGTCTACAGGGTCGACATATGGAAGAATCTAGAGTAAGATCTAGAGTAGTAACATATGCGATGGAATCTGGATCCTTCCAAGATTTTGCTGTTGACAAGTTAGAGTTGGACTGGCTGCAAAGAGCACAGAAGAAACCCTCACTTGTGCTGGGTTGCTCAAATGAAAGCCTGCGGCGGCTTCTTTCGGACATACTACAATAGATTATAATAATGATATTATCACTTCAATTAATTATTGTAATACTGTCCATAGTTGAGAAATATATTGAAAACATTCTTATGTACTTCAATTTCACAACTAAAAAAAACACTAGCTATTATAATATATTGGCTCAAAAGGCAGTCTTATGTGTGTAACATGGAGTGTTTAAATAATAGTGTGATACTCAGTCCATAGATGTGCTCAGTCAGTCACTATTAAGTATATCCTTACCTCAGTTGCTGCAGCTTCACTAGCCTGTCCAGTTTCTTCTTAGTCACACTGTCTTGACTCACCACAAATCAACTTAGAGGTCTCTGTCAAAGTGGTACTGGTAGTGGTCAGAAATTATGGTTAACTTTAAAATTCCATAGCGTGTTCGAGAGATGTGGGTACAGCGTCTTTTTTGGAAATGTTGTAGTTCAACACCTGTTATAAGTGTTTTTAAAGTGAACGACAGGTTACCTATTGCAAAAAAAAAATCCTATCGGGAAGAATGGAGCGTACCATTGTGTTCGTAAGTGCGATTTCCTTTGCAGTGCGTGTCTATTTTTTGGATAACTAAATTGTCATTATGTATTTAAATAGCAGCCATAAAAATAAGGAGTTCAATTGTTAAATCTCTTCAGTTATTGAAGTGAAAAGAGACTCATTAATAATTCATGCTTGTGCGTGGGTGTACAAATAAAATTGAATGCGCGTCAATGACTTCCGGTTCCATTGGCGGGTGGACTGAGATCATGGACAGCAACTCATAACTAATCTACACAGCACGGTCTCTCTCTCTCACCAATCACACAACAGTGGGCTGGTCTCTCTCTCTCACCAATCATACAACAGTGGGCTGGTCTCTCTCTCTCACCAATCATACAACAGTGGGCTGGTCTCTCTCTCTCTCACCAATCACACCACAGTGTTGCTGGGAGATTGCTACATTACAAGTTCGTTAATTTGTTATTACACAAAAGGAATTCACCAAACACATTGCAACATGATATCGCCTGGTAGCAACTCTGTGTAACAGAGTGGCTCCTACAACCTCTTAGCCTGCCCCTCCTTACCTTAATCCCCATATTGCCACACCCACTGTGATAGGACTCCAATAAAGCAGCTGCTTGGACTTTCAACTCTTCTTCACGCCGAACACAATCCTTAATACAGCACACCACACACAAAAATAAAGAAATACGTATACATGTGTTTGTGTGACTACTAACTCTGATGTGTGTACATGTGTTTGTATGACCACTAACTGTGATGTGTGTTTGTGTGACTATTAACTCTGATGTGTGTACATGTGTTTGTGTGACTACTAACTCTGACGTTGTGCTGGCATTTCCCTAGCTGCTGTTTGATAGCTGGCACTTCATATTTGACCAATCTGGTAAGGTAGAGCCCACACTCTGCCAAGTACAGCTGCTTCTGCTCATATGACTTCACTATCTCTGACCATTCCTGAAAAAGAGTTCTCGCATGATCTAATATCAAGTCACATCTGAATAGGTAAGTGCCACCTCATGACAGTATTGGTGTGCTTATGATCATTTACTACCAAGTGAAAAAGTGTGTCACAACAACCTTACCTTGACCCTGGGGGCAGAGTACTGGCCAAACAGTGTTGTGCTCTCTCCATCTAACTTCTTCACTAATTCTAGAACATTCTTACAGTCAAAGTAGGTCAGACCTAATACGTTCACACACATACACACACAAGAAGTTCACAAACAGTAGAGCATTAGCTAATGGAGTAGATTATTCCATATTCATATGTTACTGTATTGTAAAGACGTCATCTGTACAGCTACAGTGGGAGTACAATTGGCATGTATGGTAAAGGGTCTCACAATACAACTGCTATTGGCTAATGCTGATTTTCGGTTTAATTACCTTCTCCGCTCTCCTGTATGATCTTTGATATCTCAGGGTTCTCTTTTGGTAAATCAGTAACTGCCTTGGACACTTTGCTCCTAACAATCTTGGACTGGCTGTGCCATTTAGAGTCGCAATGCCTTCTATCTAGTAGCCAGTCTGCCAAAACAATAGTCAAGTTACAGAGAGACTTTAAAGAATATTACCTAATAATTTATTGTAATGGATATCAATTGGAATATTTTCGTCCATATTATTAATTTTCAGCGATTAAATGCGCACATTATGCCGGTAAGGTGTCGCCATTCTCTAAATACGCGTACAGGATAATTTTGAACTAATATAGCTGACGATACTAAAAACGACTCGCCAGTTTTCCACAAATAAAGAACAGTCTGTACACTGACGGACTAAGTCGTTAGTGGCGTGGTATGAGCTTTGACAGTGGTAGCAGCAGTACAGAGATAAGCAGGGACTATGTAGTCCAATGTCTGGGAGAACTGGTGTCGGGAGGGACTCTGTTGAAAGCTGGCAGAAGTGTAAGTTGAAGTTGCTGAAGTCAGTTTCAGGCCACCCAATGGCAGCTTAGCAACAGTTCATGTTCTTGCCACTCAATGGCAGCTTAGCAACAGTTCATGTTCTTGCCACCCAATGGCAGCTTAGCAACAGTTCATGTTCTTGCCACTCAATGGCAGCTTAGCAACAGTTCATGTTCTTGCCACTCAATGGCAGCTTAGCAACAGTTCATGTTCTTGCCACCCAATGGCAGCTTAGCAACAGTTCATGTTCCTGCCACCCAATGGCAGCTTAGCAACAGTTCATGTTCCTGCCACCCAATGGCAGCTTAGCAACAGTTCATGTTCCTGCCACCCAATGGCAGCTTAGCAACAGTTCATGTTCCTGCCACCCAATGGCAGCTTAGGAACAGTTCATGTTCCTGCCACCCAATGGCAGCTTAGGAACAGTTCATGTTCTTGGGTTTATTTGTGAATTAGTTGAATTGACCAAGTCAAAAAAAGCTAAATCCTTTGCCACTTCATCTGACATTAATAGCCGTGTTAATTGATTTATGTTTAGAAGGAACTGTCTCATAAATATCATTCTGTGGTGGTTCCCTATGCCACGCCCATACACGATTAATAAGACGTGTTATACAGTATCTTGGTTGGTGAGGGTGTCACCAGCATCTCCTCCATCAGAATGGCATGTTGTGTGAGGTGTTGGAGATGTCAGCGTGCTGGAAGGTGTTGGAGATGTCAGCGTGCTGGAAGGAGGTTCTGTAGCTGTGCATTAGTCAGTGTGATAACTAGCACATGTGCATACACACATACAGGAGGTGTGTTCACAGCTACTGGCAGAGTCAGAAGGTGCATGTGTCTCACATGTATGGGATAATATGATGATGGCATGACAAGGGGATTGGTTAATACATACATGCATGCATACATATACATACATATGTGTGTACAGGCATGTGTGTATGGCGTGTCTAAGTACAGCAAATCCTGTACAACTCCCTGCTGCTCCATAAGAAATAAATAAAATTTAATAACTTAACTTGGATAAGAAATACAAAAAAACAAAACAAATCTATAAGTCTGAGATGGTTCGACTGCCAAGTCTTCTTCAGCCCTCACTTTCAGAAGAATACCTTTTTCTCAGTTTCATTCATTCTATAGTGAAAATTATAAGTATAACTTAAAAATGAATTTAAGAAATAAAAATAATTTGTAAAAAAAAGTATATAGGTGAAATAAAAATTTCAATTTATTTTCATGCATATAATGTAATAAAGTTAAGAGATAGCAGGAGGAAGGGGGGGTGTATATTGATGTGCTGTTTCCATTGGTTACCGGAGTCTTGGCATGTAGGGGACATCAGAGATATATATAAGTGGTTGCTGGTATTTGTACAGGGCAAGAATCATTTCCGCAGATTTCGTTTGACGGCTGACCTGACCAGACTCACCTGGGAGTCTAGCAGACGCTCTGATGCAGCTGTGCTCATCTCACAAATCACCGAACTCAAAACTGGACAAACCACACCCACTTTCAAAAGAAATCCTTTACCAGAGTTTGAGGTAAGACATAACTGGGCAGTGTACCACACAAGTGTACTTCTTGCTTTAATAAGGATGCATGTATACAATTTGTTTGTTGTTGTTGTTGTTTTGTGATTGTAGTCCCGATCATTCTCTCTACTTTATTCTGATCGATCGCTGGACATTGTGTGCAAGGACAAGAAGGAATTTGAAGTGTGGACTACTGGACTACAGGTTAGGGGGAGGAGCTGGCAAAACATGGGTGTGGTTTGGGAGAGGAGCTGGCAGGAAATGGGTGTGGTTAGGGGAGGAGCTGTCAGTGGGTGTGATGAGGGGGAGGAGCTGGCAGGACATTAGAATGGGTGTGGCTCTCATTGTGGATAATGATTTGCAGAGTGTGATCTGTGGTGTGTCACTTCAGTGTCTGTATCTCCAAGTTGTGTTCACACTTTTATTCTCCATTCACTGGCAGTGTGTCAATACAGATCAGCCATGAATGGCCACATGGAGTATATACGTGTTTACAAGTGGCGTTACTGATATAATGTTTTAATGGCCCAGCTTTAGTAAATGCGTGTTCAAGTCCGGAATGTTCCACTTGCATAAGTATAATCTTACAGCCTACATATGAGGACTATTTATTTGTTTGTTTTGTGTCACTAAATGCATTTATTGTGTACTGAATTTGCCTATTGGCCTATTGAGTGCCTTTATCTAGAAAATGTATTGAATTGGAGGGTATCGTACGCCCGCAATATTCCGCAGTAAAGGGGAAGCGGAGTTGTTGCGTCCCCCTAAGCTTTATTTTTATGCTTATTGCGTCCCCTTAGGGTCTACTAATTCTACAATGCCATTCTGTGCCAATTACATTAATTTGGTTAAATAAAATAGCTTCATATGAATGCAGAGACTTTTTATTACTAGCTATGAGTAGCTGTTGAGATGAGCTAACTCAGAATCTCTTATGATCTATAGGTTGTGATGGTCTTTTGTCAGACGTCTATCCAAGCTTCTTTGACTGGAAGTAGGAGTGCTGGGTTCATACAGACTACCACTTGCACTCCGCACCTTACAATAGAAATGGCCGAGAAGTCTGTCTAATTCTTTGGGTGGAATATTCTCAATTTTTTGCTTTTCATTTATCCTCTGCACCAACGATACCACACTCTCAAGTCAGATAATGTATTCTTTTGAGTATTACGTTGTTTTTTTTTTGCGTTTCTAAAAACTTCCGTAATTCCTCATCGTCAAGACTAACTGATTGTTCACTCTCAATGCTACAAGATGGCAGTACTTCTTGCCTTTCACATTCCCTTTCTACTCCACCTCGAATATTAGAGAAAAGATTTTCAATGACTTCATGAGGAAAAAAAAAAAGGAATCGAAAGACTTCTTGGCAACATCCATTACATTAGCCACTCACTCGGTTTCTATGCCATTCGCGCATGATCAGCACAATAAATTGATTAATCATTGGATACCGTGAGAATACCACTCGTGTCTGCAGCACTCGTGTAAATGCTAGCCGACAGACTCGTGATAGTCCTGCGGTATTCAATGATTTATCTATTTATTGTATGTGTTTCATGCACTCCAGGTGGAATGTATAGCCTGGAATACATTACACTGGAGGGAGAGTGAGCAGCTAAACAACAATACAATACTTAGGAATCCAAGTGCACATTCTCTTGCTGCCACTAGGTGGTCACGTGCACCTGGCAGAGCCAGGATGTCTGTGCACTAAGCAGGCACAGTGAGCCATGCAAGCAAAGCTCCTGGAGCCGGGCTAGGAACTCACAGGAGAATAGACCTTTCCTCACAGCAAGTGGTGTGGGCACCCGAAGTCCCACCTGGACCATTGCTGTTTCATGAGAAAAGGCCTTGAATTTGCACCCAACAAATACCACATACCCAATCACAGCTGGGTGGACTGGTGGGGCTGATAGGAGGCAGATGGAAAATCAGATGGAAAATTGCCAGAGTGGGGCTTGAACTCTGGGACCTCAGGCCCTGAGCCAAGGACACAATCACTACACTGTACAGCCAACCTTGTTCGCTTCTATTTTCACTGTTCTTATTTTCACTGTTTCAGAACTCTCCTGTGAGGAGGAGAAGTGGAGAAGTTACATGAAGCTGCAAGTTGGTGGTTTCTCCCGCATGTATGTTTATACATAAGAGATTCAGGTCATCCAGTCACTTGTATTAGGTCAGGTCTCCCTGTCTGTAGGTGTTGAGTTTCAAGTGTCAATACTTCATTATAAGACAGAGGAGATTTATCCAGTTAATGAGTGGTGGACTTGGAGTTATAACTGGGTTAACATGCTACACTGTGATAGCTGGGTTAACATGCTACACTGTGATAGCTGGGTTAACATGCTACACTGTGATAGCTGGGTTAACATGCTACACTGTGATAGCTGGGTTAACATGCTACACTGTGATAGCTGGGTTAACATGCTACACTGTGATTAGCTGGGTTAACATGCTACACTGTGATAGCTGGGTTAACATGCTACACTGTGATAGCTGGGTTAACATGCTACACTGTGATAGCTGGGTTAACATGCTACACTGTGATAGCTGGGTTAACATGCTACACTGTGATAGCTGGGTTAACATGCTACACTGTGATAGCTGGGTTAACATGCTACACTGTGATAGCTGGGTTAACATGCTACACTGTGATAGCTGGGTTAACATGCTACACTGTGATAGCTGGGTTAACATGCTACACTGTGATAGCTGGGTTAACATGCTACACTGTGATAGCTGGGTTAACATGCTACACTGTGATAGCTGGGTTAACATGCTACACTGTGATAGCTACACTGTGATAGCTAACATGCTACACTGTGATAGCTGGGTTAACATGCTACACTGTGATTGGGGGTTAACCCTGTGATAGCTGGGTGACATGCTACACTGTGTGATAGCTGGTTAAATGCTGTGGGATTACTGGGTTAACTGCTACACTGTGATAGCTGGGTTAACCCAGCTACACTGTGATAGCTGGGTTGGGTGTTGTGGTTAACATGCTACACTGTGATAGCTGGTTAACATGCCTACAACTGCTGTGATAGCTGGTTAACAGCTACACTGTGATAGCCTGGGTTTAACATGCTACACTGATAGTGGTTTAACATGCCCTGTTAAACATGCTACACTGTGATAGCTGGGTAAATGCTACACTGCTGGGTTAACATGCTACACTGTGATAGCTGGGTTAACATGCTACACTGTGATAGCTGGGTTAACATGCTACACTGTGATAGCTGTGTTAACATGCTACACTGTGATAGCTGGGTTAACATGCTACACTGTGATAGCTGGGTTAACATGCTACACTGTGATAGCTGGGTTAACATGCTACACTGTGATAGCTGGGTTAACATGCTACACTGTGATAGCTGGGTTAACATGCTACACTGTGATTACTGGGTTAACATGCTACACTGTGATAGCTGGGTTAACATGCTACACTGTGATAGCTGGGTTAACATGCTACACTGTGATAGCTGGGTTAACATGCTACACTGTGATAGCTGGGTTAACATGCTACACTGTGATAGCTGGGTGAGCGTTCTAGAGTGAGTTATGTTATGTTGGTTATGAATGTAATAATGAGAACCATCCTTGGTTGTCATGAATACGATGCTTGTGTCTCCGCCCCTTTAGGTGACCTTGTGTGTTGTTCATAAGTAACACTTTTCTTAATCCAACAGGATGGCTAATCATGGAGGGAGTCAACTAGAAGGACAAGAGAAGAGACAGATGCAGAGGGAAATAGAAGAAGGCAACAAGTCAGAGGGTAGTTCAGATCCTGTTGAGGGGGTACCTGCAGGGTGTGAGGGGGCGGGGCTCTCTGATATCAAGGCCCATATCACTCAGCTATCTCTAGACCCAGCCCACTGTTCAGTGAGAGGAAAGGGGGTGGAGCTGGCAGAGCTCCACCAAACAGCTGCAGCAACCTTGACTATTTCTCAAGTAGGCATATCAGACAGCACTGTGTCTGTAGTCAGTGAGTTAAAGTCTCTGTACAATGGATCAGTCATGAAGTGTAATGTAGACCAATCAGGACCTGGGGAATATCGTATCCAGTACACACCCACTGTGCGTGGACGTCATGAACTGACTGTGTCAGTAGACGGGCAGCAAGTAGCAGGTAGTCCCTTCCCTGTGTTTGTCTCCATCTCTCCTACTCAGCTAGGCAAGCCTGTCAAAGTGTGGGATAACATACGTGATCCCACGGGTGTCACTGTGAACTCTGACAACACAGTGGTAGTCGTCACAGAAGACAGCGGCATTTTCACGCTAGACAGGAATGGGAAGAGAAGAGTTCTCAAGCACTTTCAAAGTAATCTTGACGAAGTTCACGGAGTTGCTACTGATAGTGAAGACAACATTTACTGTGTCGACGGTGAGAGTAATAAGATAATGAAATGTGACAAGAATGGAGGCCATGTTCAGGTGTATGAGGTCCAGCAGGTAGCAGGTCCAGGATACTGGGGTGTGGCAGTAGTAGGAGATGAAGTGATGCTGTGTGAGTGCTTCACTAAAGGTACTATTATGATATACGACAGAGAACTCAAGTACAAGAGACGTATTCAAGGTGGTGGTGAAGAGAAGTTCATAAACATGTCTTCTGATCTCCATGGCAACATCTACGTCACTGACTATGACTATGATTGTGTTCGAGTGTACAGTAAGGAGGGCGTGTTGTTGAGAGCCTTCAACTGTGACGAGACCAGAGTGAAGAGAATAGACGGACCTTATGGTGTGTGTGTATCTGGTGGCTGTGTCTACATCTCTAACTATGATGGCAACTTTGTGTCCGTGTTCACTACTTCAGGAAATTACGTCACTTCATTTGGTGGAAGAGGGGAGGGTGAGAGTGACTTGAATCATCCTTACGGCATATGTGTCGATAAAGATGGATTTGTATACGTAGCTGATTATTGCAACAACAAAGTGCAGTGTTTCTGATATTGTGTATTGTCTCATGGTTGTGTGTGAGTCACCAGTGACACAATGAGTACTTAGTGTAAATATAAATCCTATATCAAACTCTAAAGTAGTCAGTGTGGTTGTTGATCAATTTTTATTATAGTGATTATCGCAAGCTGCTGTGCTGCCTGTCCATCTGGCAGTGTTGTAGTATTCTAATGTGTGGGTGGTTGAGACTGGAAGTGCCTATGGGTATGGAAATATACAACACCATTGGTGGGCGTGTGCATGCTACAGTCATCTGGCAGTAATTAAGGGGGCGGGGATGGGAATATTGTGAGTAGTTCAGTACAAGCTGTACTTCCTAAAACTGTGACATTTCAAGCTTCTTAGCACATATCTGAGCTCAGCCAGACAGCTGGAATCTGCAGCTGACTCAATGAACTCATGAGCTTTACCACATCCTGGTCATATATTTCAACCAGATCCTTTCAAGAGCTGCCAGTATTGCAGTGTTGAATACATCTATGCAGGCAAAGTTTGGTGGAGGCTAGAGTAATAGATTTGAAAGAAGACGACAGCAACCAATAGTTGCACTAGTCTCCTGCTTCAGAGCCCCATATATGCAGACAAGTTCTAAAAAAAATATCAGCCGTGTGTATGTGTGTGTGTATGTATTTATTTTTATTTTTTTGAGCAATGAACACCAATGTATGTGCACCCAAGCAGATGGAACTGATCCTACTAGAGTTCATTCTCTCGCCTCATGATTTGGTGGAATATGTTTTGTTTCATGTTATATGTACTTAGACAATGCCACCTTCGATCAATCCCTGATTGGGTTAAATTTGTAATTACGCTGAGAAATAGTCATATAAGACTATATATATTCTTCCATGAGTACGTGGCTGTCTCGCTTGCTAGCAGGGGATCTCAGTTAACACTTGTCCGTGTGTGTGTGTGTGTGTGTGTGTGTGTGTAGGCTCTGCTGAGAGGTTTCACAGATAAAGATGCAGTGGATGGTATGTTGAAGAAGCAATCTCGTGGGACTGATGAGAAGATCAAGATTGCCTTGGGAACACTGCGGACAAAAGTAGTAGTGGAAGAAAGTAAGCTGGGTGTTTACCTCCTGTGACCACACCCACACCACACCCACACCAAGTGTGTATTGTAAACCAGCAGAAGTACATAGTTGTACTATAATTGATAGCAGTCAATTCAAAAGGCAGCTAAACTTTTAGCTCAACTAAAATGATAACTTTTATTGACACATTTCCACACTATGCCTGGTGTGAGTGCTGCCATGTGTGTGAGACATGTGCGAGGGGTGTGGCATTGTGAGTGTGGTATTGTAACATGGTATTTTTGTTTGTGGTAACCCTTTACCTATACTTTGTGATCAGTGATGGTAAACTGAATCTGTAAAAACAAGTTACTGTACAGACACATGCATGTGAACTTTGTGGGTGTGGTATGTGGTGGGTGTGGCCGGTTGAGTAAGTTACAGTATGTATGTATGTACTTGTGTCTTATTGTTGTTAGGTGCATGTGATCTGTACACATGGGGGAGTGGCACTAGAGGGCTGTTGGGGCATAAAGATGAGGACAGAGAGAAGCTGCCTAGAGTGGTGGAGAGTCTGCTGGGTAGAGATATCACCATGGTAGCGTGTAGCTCCTCCCACACTCTCGCTCTGAGTGGTAAGTACAAACTTATCTCTTTCTTCCTCTTCTATCTTGAATTATAAGGGTGTGAACCCTCAGCGCTACTATATACTAACTAGTTATTACTAGATATTTCCCAGACCTAAAAAATGATTATTTGGTGCCTGCCTGGTCAGGTGTGTATGTATCAAAGCTCGTGCACTGAAACTGGTATATGTAAGTGCTATTTGTAGTCTTCACTGGAGAAGCTAAACATGCAAGAGACACTCTCCTGAGTACTTGCAATGTGAAGTTCCCACCCATTTCAGCCATCAGTGCACTGCCTGGTGTAAAGCTAACCTACTGCAGGCAGAAAGACATTATTTGCTCACGTGACAACATGGCATTAGTGGGCGTAGCCCACAAACTAGTCCGTATGTGGAGCTGACTGCTTCGTGTTTTCTCAAAAATGAGAAATTAGAAAAAAAGGGGGGAAAAGAGTGAATAAAAGGTCTTAAATCATCTCATGTTCTGAGTAAGTTCATACCTGATTCAACGATTAATAGTCAGTCATCTCTAAAATTAGAGTGAGTCAGACAGACAGACAAAGCGACCACTAGCTCTCTCTCATGCGTGCACACTGAAGGACAGACAGACAGACAAAGCGACCACTAGCTCTCTCATGCGTGCACACTGAAGGTTAATAAAATTCTAATATCATCTTTGTCAATAGTCACATGAGACTGTCTCCACCCACTTTAGGAGTCTGTAGTTACTGGGGGTTCATGTGTTCATGTTGTGGGTGTGCCCATGTGTAACTATAGCAACCGGTGAGCTGTACTCCTGGGGTTCAGGTATCTTCGGTCAGCTAGGTCACGGGAACTTGCGGGACAGGTTCTCACCCCTCATGGTGGGCATGACTCTGAGGGGTGTGGCAGTCACTCAGGTGGCCTGTCATGACTACTACTCGGCTGCAGTTACAGATGACGGAGAATTGTACACGTGGGGGAGGGCGGGGCCTCATCTGGGATATGATGCCAAGGCTACCAAGCAGACCACACCTCGGAAGGTAGATCTCCATGGTAACAAAGTCAAGATGGTGGCCTGTGGGATCAGTCACACTCTCAGTGAGTTACTGAGCATGAGCAGTAGGAAGTTTGTGTCGGCCAGTGATTATACATTGATAATTATTACAAAGAGAATGTGTCACACAATGTTATGGGGGAGGGGCATCTGGAATAGGAGATTCTTATGAACATTTCCTTCTGATGTCTGTTGTCATGACAATGTGTGTGTGTTGTAGTATGTTCTGAGAAGGGTCGAGTACTCTCTTGTGGCTCCAACAGGTACGGTTGTCTAGGTCTCGTCCACCCAACTCCGTCAGCATTGGTCACGCCCACTTTAGTGGAACCAATGAAGGGCGTGGTCAAAGTGGCGTGTGGCCGTCTTCACTCCGCTGCTATTGATGGTAATGGAGTTAATTCTGTCTGTGAAGAATATGTTTACTTGAGTGTGTGAACTTGATGTTGCTAGGTGACGGCAAGCTGTGGATGTGGGGGTGGGGCGCTAGAGGTCAGCTTGGGCAGGCCAACTACAATGACCTCAGCCAGCCAACTGTCATTGACTTCTTCAAGTGAGAGATTGTTAGGATAAACTAGGTGTGGATTTGTTATAGAAAGAATGTAGCTTTGTAGCTATCTGATTGGATTTTGTTGTTGTTGTTGTTGTTATTGTTGTTGTTCTTAACTCAAAGCATCTGATATATGTTAAAGGCTGAGAGCAACTGCTCTTCTCTATTCCATACAGTAGACACTAGTCCCAATACCACCACACTGTCTGTAACTGTTGACACTAGTCCCAATACCACCACACTGTCTGTAACTGTTGACACTAGTCCCAATACCACCACACTGTCTGTAACTGTTGACACTAGTCCCAATACCGCATTTCTACACTGTCTGTAACTGTTGACACTAGTCCCAATACCACACTTCTACACTGTCTGCAACTGTTGACACTAGTCCCAATACCGCATTTCTACACTGTCTGTAACTGTTGACACTAGTCCCAATACCGCATTTCTACACTGTCTGTAACTGTTGACACTAGTCCCAATACCACACTTCTACACTGTCTGCAACTGTTGACACTAGTCCCAATACCGCATTTCTACACTGTCTGTAACTGTTGACACTAGTCCCAATACCACACTTCTACACTGTCTGTAACTGTTGAGACTAGTCCCAATACCACACTTCTACACTGTCTGTAACTGTTGAGACTAGTCCCAATACCACACTTCTACACTGTCTGTAACGTGACACTAGTCCCCATACCACACTATACACTGTCTTGTAAGTGTTGAGACTAGTTCCCAATACCACACTTATACACTGGTCTGTTGTAAATGTTGACACTAGTCCATACCACACTTCTACCACTGTCTGCCAACGTGTTGAGACTAGTCCCAATACCACACTCGACACCTTGTCTGTAATGTTGCGACAGTCCCAACAATACCACATTATACACTGTTGTAACTGTTGAGACTAGTCCCAATACCACACTTCTACACTGTCTGTAACTGTTGACACTAGTCCCAATACCACACTTCTACACTGTCTGTAACTGTTGAGACTAGTCCCAATACCACACTTCTACACTGTCTGCAACTGTTGACACTAGTCCCAATACCACACTTCTACACTGTCTGCAACTGTTGACACTAGTCCCAATACCACACTTCTACACTGTCTGTAACTGTTGACACTAGTCCCAATACCACACTTCTACACTGTCTGTAACTGTTGACACTAGTCCCAATACCACACTTCTACACTGTCTGTAACTGTTGACACTAGTCCCAATACCACACTTCTACACTGTCTGTAACTGTTGACACTAGTCCCAATACCACACTTCTACACTGTCTGTAACTGTTGAGACTAGTCCCAATACCACACTTCTACACTGTCTGTAACTGTTGAGACTAGTCCCAATACCACACTTCTACACTGTCTGCAACTGTTGAGACTAGTCCCAATACCACACTTCTACACTGTCTGCAACTGTTGAGACTAGTCCCAATACCACACTTCTACACTGTCTGTAACTGTTGACACTAGTCCCAATACCACACTTCTACACTGTCTGTAACTGTTGACACTAGTCCCAATACCACACTTCTACACTGTCTGTAACTGTTGACACTAGTCCCAATACCACACTTCTACACTGTCTGCAACTGTTGACACTAGTCCCAATACCACACTTCTACACTGTCTGTAACTGTTGAGACTAGTCCCTATACCACACTTCTACACTGTCTGTAACTGTTGAGACTAGTCCCTATACCACACTTCTACACTGTCTGTAACTGTTGAGACTAGTCCCAATACCACACTTCTACACTGTCTGTAACTGTTGAGACTAGTCCCTATACCACACTTCTACACTGTCTGTAACTGTTGAGACTAGTCCCAATACCACACTTCTACACTGTCTGTAACTGTTGACACTAGTCCCAATACCACACTTCTACACTGTCTGTAACTGTTGACACTAGTCCCAATACCACACTTCTACACTGTCTGTAACTGTTGAGACTAGTCCCTATACCACACTTCTACACTGTCTGTAACTGTTGAGACTAGTCCCAATACCACACTTCTACACTGTCTGTAACTGTTGAGACTAGTCCCAATACCACACTTCTACACTGTCTGTAACTGTTGAGACTAGTCCCAATACCACACTTCTACACTGTCTGCAACTGTTGAGACTAGTCCCAATACCACACTTCTACACTGTCTGTAACTGTTGACACTAGTCCCATTACCACACTTCTACACTGTCTGTAACTGTTGAGACTAGTCCCAATACCACACTTCTACACTGTCTGTAACTGTTGACACTAGTCCCAATACCACACTTCTACACTGTCTGTAACTGTTGACACTAGTCCCAATACCACACTTCTACACTGTCTGCAACTGTTGACACTAGTCCCAATACCACACTTCTACACTGTCTGTAACTGTTGACACTAGTCCCAATACCACACTTCTACACTGTCTGTAACTGTTGACACTAGTCCCAATACCACACTTCTACACTGTTGTAACTGTTGACTAGTCCCAATACCACACTTCTACACTGTCTGTAACTGTTGACACTAGTCCCAATACCACACTTCTACACTGTCTGTAACTGTTGACACTAGTCCCAATACCACACTTCTACACTGTCTGTAACTGTTGAGACTAGACTGGTAGTCCAATACCACACTTCACACTGTCTGTAACTGTTGAGACTGGTCCCTGTTGAGACTAGTCCCAATACACTTCTACACTGTCTACAACTGTTGAGAGTCCCAATACTACACACTTCTACTACTGTCTGTAACTGTTGACACTAGTCCCAATACCACACTTCTACACCACTGTACACTGTCTGAGACTAGTCCCAATACCACACGTCTGAACACTGTCTGTAACTGTTGAGACTAGTCCCAATACCACACTTCTACACTGTCTGTAACTGTTGACACTAGTCCCAATACCACACTTCTACACTGTCTGTAACTGTTGAGACTAGTCCCAATACCACACTTCTACACTGTCTGTAACTGTTGACACTAGTCCCAATACCACACTTCTACACTGTCTGCAACTGTTGACACTAGTCCCAATACCACACTTCTACACTGTCTGCAACTGTTGACACTAGTCCCAATACCACACTTCTACACTGTCTGCAACTGTTGAGACTAGTCCCAATACCACACTTCTACACTGTCTGCAACTGTTGACACTAGTCCCAATACCACACTTCTACACTGTCTGTAACTGTTGACACTAGTCCCAATACCACACTTCTACACTGTCTGTAACTGTTGACACTAGTCCCAATACTTCTACACTTCTACTACTGTCTGTAACTGTTGACACTAGTCCCAATACCACACTTCTACACTGTCTGTAACTGTTGACACTAGTCCCAATACCACACTTCTACACTGTCTGTAACTGTTGACACTAGTCCCAATACCACACTTCTACACTGTCTGTAACTGTTGACACTAGTCACAATACCACACTTCTACACTGTCTGTAACTGTTGACACTGTGTGAGTATCAGTTGAGGATCACTGTGTGTTAGTATCAGTTGAGGATCACTGTGTTAGTATCAGTTGAGGATCACTGTGTGTTAGCATCAGTTGAGGATCATTGTGTGTTAGGATCAGTTGAGGATCACATTGTTTATTGTACTTGTTTGTGCGTGTGTGTGCCTGTGTGTGTGTGTTTAGGTAATGGTCGTGTGTTCACGTGGGGTCTGGGAACTGATGGACAGCTTGGTAATATAGAACAGAAAGGAAAGTACGTTAGAGTCACATGACTAGCTAACACCTCACGTACATAATCACATGACCAGCTAACACCTAACACATAGTCACATGACCAGTTAGTACCTCGCACATATACACATAGTCTGTGAGATAGTCTGCCACGTGTATTAGACTAGCAGAATTGCCTATTATTTGTGTACAGACAGCAACCAACTGAAGTGGAGGCTTTGCTAGATAAACAGGTACGGAGCATAGCTTGTGGCACTGAGCACATGGCCTGCACTGTGGTGCATGGCTGGGTGCCAGATGAGGAGGCCAAGGCGTGTATGGCTTGCAAGAAGATGTTCACCACCATTAGAAGGAGGGTATGTTTGTGTGTAGTGTTGTTGTGTGTGGTATAGTTTATTGTCGTGAGTGTGAATATCTTCACCACTTGTAGTTGTCTAGCTACCTATCCTGACAGGAATGTGGCATACATGTAGGTCATAACTTTACACTCTGGTCATAGCTCCTCCCACTTGATGTGATTGTTCACTCCCACTTGGTCACCTAACCTTACAGGACCATTTGTTTTTGTATATATTTATTCCACCCTAAATATCTTCACGATGATATTTTTATTTCACAGGCTGTTATTTCACACTATACTGCACAAGCTCATTACAAGCAACCAGCCATACTTTTCAGTTTTTTCTGGGTTTTTATAGCTACCTTCCTCCAGTGTACCCTGCTCTGGGTTAGAGCAGCTGCTAAAATGTCAGCTGGGTGTGGGTAGCCCCTACAACCAACTGTAAGCTGTGAGTTACCCTACCTCTAGTACTAACTATGGTAGTGAAGATATCTAGTGTGGAATAAACCACTTATTACACTTGTCAGGGTGTTATGGCTAGATATTTCACTCTCAGGCTTTATTTTCACTCCTCACCTCTGGCTGTGAAAATAAACTAGCCTGCTCTTGAAATATCTCAGACATATCACACTCTGACTCATGTAATAAGTAATATATATATATGTAATATATATATATATATATATATATATATATATATACATGCAGAGATTTGCTTTATAGCATAGCATTGGAATTAGTGATAACTTCAAATCTTTATATTTATTATATTTATAGCATTTGTGCTTATTGTACTATAATTGTGACAGTCTTCATGTGTTTTTATTCTTTTTAAACAGCACCACTGTCGCAAGTGTGGGGGGGTATATTGTGGTAACTGCACTGCGAAGAGATTCCCACTTTTAGACAGAGGTTTCTCTGACCCGGTCAGAGTCTGTGAGAGATGCTATACTCTCCTCTCCAAGGAGGCGTGACCAAGAACAAGGGGCGTGGCTACCGACCTGTAGAGTATGTGGGGTACAAGACTATTGAATTAGTTTGTTTGTATGTGTGTGCACATGTAACAATTGTCCAGGTATTTATATCATTCAGATCATCCTACAATCCTTGTCTTATTTTTATTTTTGTTTGCTGTTAGAATTAATTCATATTTTAAATGTCGGCAAAAAATGTGAGTAGTTGAGTGGTTCACCAACAGACACAGCATACCTCTAATCTCTAGTTCACTGAGTGGTTCACCAACAGACACAGCATACCTCTAATCTCTATAGTTCACTGAGTGGTTCACCAACAGACACAGCATACCTCTAATCTCTAGTTCACTGAGTGGTTCACCAACAGACACAGCATGCCTCTAATCTCTAGTTCACTGAGTGGTTCACCAACAGACACAGCATGCCTCTAATCTCTAGTTCACTGAGTGGTTCACCAACAGACACAGCATACCTCTAATCTATAGTTCACTGAGTGGTTCACCAACAGACACAGCATACCTCTATTCTCTATAGTTCACTGAGTGGTTCACCAACAGACACAGCATGCCTTTAATCTCTAGTTCACTGAGTGGTTCACCAACAGACACAGCATACCTCTAATCTCTAGTTCACTGAGTGGTTCACCAACAGACACAGCATACCTCTAATCTCTAGTTGACTGAGTGGTTCACCAACAGACACTGCATGCCTCTAATCTCTAGTTGACTGGGTGGTTCACCAACAGACACAGCATACCTCTAATCTCTAGTTCACTGAGTGGTTCACCAACAGACACAGCATGCCTCTAATCTCTAGTTGACTGAGTGGTTCACCAACAGACACAGCATACCTCTAATCTATAGTTCACAGAGTGGTTCACCAACAGACACAGCATACCTCTAATCTCTATAGTTCACTGAGTGGTTCACCAACAGACACAGCATGCCTCTAATCTCTAGTTCACTGAGTGGTTCACCAACAGACACAGCATACCTCTAATCTCTAGTTCACTGAGTGGTTCACCAACAGACACAGCATACCTCTATTCTCTAGTTCACTGAGTGGTTCACCAACAGACACTGCATGCCTCTAATCTCTAGTTGACTGGGTGGTTCACCAACAGACACAGCATGCCTCTAATCTCTAGTTGACTGAGTGGTTCACCAACAGACACAGCATACCTCTAATCTCTAGTTCACTGAGTGGTTCACCAACAGACACAGCATACCTCTAATCTCTAGTTCACTGAGTGGTTCACCAACAGACACAGCATACCTCTAATCTCTAGTTCACTGAGTGGTTCACCAACAGACACAGCATACCTCTAATCTCTAGTTCACTGAGTGGTTCACCAACAGACACTGCATGCCTCTAATCTCTAGTTGACTGAGTGGTTCACCAACAGACACTGCATGCCTCTAATCTCTAGTTGACTGAGTGGTTCACCAACAGACACAGCATGCCTCTAATCTCTATAGTTCACTGAGTGGTTCACCAACAGACACAGCATACCTCTAATCTCTATAGTTCACTGAGTGGTTCACCAACAGACACAGCATACCTCTAATCTCTAGTTCACTGAGTGGTTCACCAACAGACACAGCATACCTCTAATCGAAATGATAAAACCTGGCTGCTTGCCCACTGGCTAATACAGTACAGAATAGAACCATTAGCTAGTATTTTCTTAAACAGGTTTTATGGAACTTCTAATAGTTAACTCTTTGACGAGCAAAGTACCTCTATTAAGTGATCCGGCTTTTCACGTGCACATTTCAATAATGTATTGATTTCCACACTCACTTTTATCAAACAAACTAATCTTTAGCATCAGAGTGAGTTTTAGAAGATTGAGGTCTGTATGTTACTACATAGTGCAACTTTCATATCTAGCTATAATATATTGAACTCGATTAATACAAAGTTTCCACTGAGCCAACTTTAATACACAATTTAGTACAACAGCAAACAATAGTGGCAAATGATTTCAATACAAGTTGTTGACAAGTGGATTATTTTCTTTCACATGTTGGCATGACATTTCTTCATTTTGTTGACATAAAACTGAGCTAGATTGGGGAAATCCTTGAACATGACTTCAGGATTCATCGGCATATTTCTTATCTATTGAACAATATAATGAGATAGATAGTGAGAGGTTTGCTTACTGCACTGTGTTCCTAACTTACAGTCTCATTTTGGAACAAAGTCTTTATTAGTGTCTGTACTTCTCTGGCATTCTCTTCACGTGTCTTTTTCTCTTGAGTACATATTCTTTTTTCCAACTTTTCTTCAGATTTTTCCACGTGTTCTGCTGTATTTACTGATCCTATGTTGAAAATTTCCACGTGTTCTGCTCTATTTTCTGATCTTACTCTGGATTTCTCCGTGTTTTCTACCTCAGTCTTGATTGGAGTCTCTTGTAGAAAGTCAGCCATCTTCTTCTTCCTAAATAGAGATCCCTTCATTGTCTTGCGAGGAGTCATCATAACTAAAAGAAATACAAACTTGTGAATTATTGAATTCTGTGAAAGTTACTAAGTTATATAGCTACCTTTCAATTCCATCAGCAAAGCCAGAGGAATGAGCAGCATCTAAAACACATGAGATAATGGATAACTGACAGAACTACTTCAAACTGACTTTAAACTTACACAAGCAATGGCAATGATCTTCCATGATTTCTTGTTCCACATATTGAACGACCAAACTTGTACTGGATAAACTGGTTTTCTACAGACTGCAGGTAGAGGAGTGTAGTCTTGTCTGTCTGGTATGTCTTGTTCCTTCACTGACTCAATGAAGCACATGAATTGGTAGTGAGTCGTGTAGAAATATTTCCTGGCCATAGCTTTATGCTCTTCAACTATCATTTCTATATCGATACTGGCTTCATTTTGATTTTGTTTATCGATTATTTCAGTTAAAAACTCCATCTTCCAAGGAAATTTGTCACAATAGTCATTGTCCACTGTATAAGACGGAAGACCTAAAGCTGATCCATCAGTTGTGTTAGTGTCAGTAATTCCTTTGTCCTCCTTAATTTGTTTGTATTTGATGGGGGCAATTACAGTTTCGTCATTGTAGTAAACTCCAACATTCCTGGTAAAAGATAGCAAACCTGAAGCGTTTAAGACAATCTTTGACGTCTTGTCTGTAATAAAATATAATATGAATTTATAATCTACACGAAGATATTGTAAATAACTACCTTCTAGTAGTAGTCTCTTTGAAGAATTATTGAATAGGAAAATTGAAAGCACAGCGATAAACGTCACCAAAACCGAACTAAACAGCATTTTCACTTCTTATCTGAAGTAAAATATACAAATTAGAAGTTAATAGCGTCTACGCTGTGGGCACGCATAAGCCTGCGCATTATACGCCACACATTATCGGCGAGCGAGACACTTACTACAGGGGTAACACAATTGAAAATCGGGGATGTTTGTTGGCGAGCGAGCGAGACAGTATTAGGGGTGGATAATGCAAAATCGGGTATATGTTATATATATGTACGTATAGATGGTACGTATACCCTTTAAACCAACCCTTGTTTTTCAAGGCACAAAAAGTTGCTGAGACCGGTTACTATGACATTGAAAAAAAAAAAAAAAAACTTCGCCGTTTTAGGGGGATACGGAGTGCCGCTTGTTTGTTGTCAAAAGAGCCATTGGTAGTCAGAATGCCGTAATTCAGCGAAGCGAGCGGAGCTGACTCTCTAATGAGTTCGCGATATTCTAGTGGTGTGCTTGAGCACAAATGGCGAGCGAGCCTTAAACTACACTAATGTTAAATGATTGATTTTAACAACTAACACTCAAGCTACTAAAATAAAGTCGAGTTATTAAATGATTAAATTACGTATGCGGTAAAGGGGTTTCAGTGTCATAGTAACCGCTCCCGCTCGATGCCCAGTAGACAAAACGTTAGAAACGCTCGGCCAAGAGCTTTGAGGGCGTTAGAAACTCCTGAAGAAAAATTAGTAAGGAGAGCGATAAGAAATGAAAAAGACAGGGCGAGGAGGAGAGCTAAAACGAAACAGAAACAGGTAGCAAAGTAAAGAATCTGACAGTATTTTGTAGCCACACCAAGCATGCATGGAATAGCTGCAATTACAGGGAACATGCATCGCTCGCTTCGCTATTTTGTGCTATTAGAGCACATCACTAGTTTATCATTCCGCGCTTATTTTTTTTGTTAGGTCTAGGAATTGTTTTTGTTCTTGCGTGGGCGTACGTGTGCACATTTTCTCCTACGCGCTTGCGCGGGCCGAGTAAGCTTCTTAGCAACATTTTGTTTTGTTTACCCGCCGTACGAAGTAGCGATGCCCAGTGAAACAAATTCTGCGAAAGAGAGACAAAACGTTAGAAACTCTCGGTCAAGAGCTTTGAGGGCGTTAGAAACTCCAGAAGAAAAATTAGTAAGGAGAGTTATAAGAAATGAAAAAGACAGGGCAAGGAGGAGGAGAGCTAAAACGAAACAGAAACAGGTAGCAAAGTAAAGAATCTTTCTTTTTGAAAAGTCATTAAATGTTCCTAATTTATTTATTAGACTATTCCTGAGGATTACAGTACCAATCAACTTGATACAGTTGTGACTCAACTACTCTTGAAGAGAACATGCACCGCTCGCTTCGCTATTTTGTGCTATTAGAGCGCATCACTAGTTATCGCATTTTTGACGCGCTCAATTCAACGAGATTTAAGAGCGACGGGTACCGTATTTTCCAACTGATCTGTGTTCTTTCGACTTGTCTGTGTTTTATGTTGGAAGACCTAATAGCTCTAGTTGACTAGTTTGCCCGTCCAGTATGCCTTGCATCAAATTATTACAAACAAAAAAAAATTAATGACAGTAGAGCTAGCAGGAAACGATTGCTGTGTATTACACATTGAGTACCTACTCCAAATCATACCAGCCTGCTTGAAGGAACAGCTTGTGTGAAAGCAAACTAAACCTCTCGAAGTGAATTGTGCAGTGAGCTTTTAGCCAGAGAGGACCAGAATAACCTCGAGGTATATGGTGTAGCGTAGTTTGGCGGAGGCACATCCAGCACAATTCGGTAAAATGTCATAGCCATAGTTTATTGTCGTTGCCGGTGCTGCTGGTTTATACCTATTGTGTTAGGCAAGAAATTTAGCTAGCTCGGTTGATAAGTTGAAGCGTTGCAAATGTAGTTTTGAAGTACAGTAGGTTGCTCCTTAGTGTGAAATTTTCATGCTATCAACCTCTTTTAAAAATTAGCGTACTGTGCTTCAAGCGTCTATATTTTCGCTTTAGTTTTGAACTTACACTAATAATAATATGCTATTTCTTCCTGGATAATTTGATAGTTGAACTTGATATTTATATAATGTTTTCATTTGTCATTTTATGTTCCAGTAAGTCAACTCTGTTCAGAAGACTGTGTAGAGGGCATCAAGAACTTAGTCCAATGGATGTAGAATAGACAGTTAGCAACATTGCTCCAGAGTATCCTAAACTCATAATATACATTCTTCAAATGTCAGTTGTTGCTGTTTGCTGTTAAGCTAGGTTGATACTCTTGTTGTGGTTGAATGTGAGGCATTTAGTAATTGTATAGCTACTTTATAATAAATATTTGGACTTTAAGTCATGGCTACAAGAGTTTTTATATATCCATCTTGCAGGTATTTTCTTAGAAGGTAATGCAAACTCACCACCACACCACCTAGCTTATGTGGGAGAGACAGTGTCCATTCGTTGTAAATCAACAGACGCACCAGTGGTATGGAGAAAAGGCCAAAAACGATTGGATAAGAGGGATAAATATCTCGTCCTATCAGACGTTCAAGAAAGTGACTCTGGTGTTTATTATTGTGGGAATGAACTGGAAATGAAGTTGCTAGTAGGAGGTAATTAAAAAAACAAAAACAACAACCAACAGCTAGCTGTACATATCTATCTCTCTTAAACAAGGGTTCAGGAACCTGACATGCATGGAAATGCAGAATTATTGCTTCAGCTAATTTTCAGTGAACTTTAGGTCGACCCAAGAAAATAACTTAAGTGTACACACACAATTCCAAGCCCCACCCCACATTACAAGCCCCACCCCCACATTACAAGCAAAGATGTAACATTGTATGAACTTGTTTTGTTTTAGCTGCAACAAGACTCACTCTCTCCTCTCTATCTCCAAGTCTCTCTGTTCTACCTAACAGAGCTCTCTGTCTTCAATGTGCCTCAGTAAACTTCACCTGAGCCATCCATAGCTTAGCTGGACTAACTCAGCTTGTCCTTTGATTAGACTTAGTTGCTGGTGGTAAGGCCAGACCAGAACTATCCCCTTGTTAAATTTTCTCCTGTCATTGTTGGGTCTTGCACGATTCACACCCACACAACAATGTCTTTATAATCCATTCTATTTTTTTAGTTGGTATGGCTTGTCTATATTATAGACAATCTAACAAACTATATGCAACTATTTAACTGGAAATTTGTTCTCATGTAGCTAGTAGGCAGTACAAGTTATTTTTTTGTGGAGTAGCTGATAAAGTATATATCATGATGAGCTGACCTAGCTATGGGAAATATACAATGCATCCTTTAATATAATATTTTCCATCTTGCAGTTAAAGACAGGAGCAGAATCAAGCATGACATGTATGAAACAGTGAAAGGTGAACCAGTCGACATATATTGCAACTCGTTTGGAAACACTGCGTGGTTCTTCATGAGAACTGACGTCAGATCAAAGGCTTACTACATACAAAATGAAAACAAATTAAGTTTGAAAACTGAAATGAAACTACTTGATGGAATTATACTATGTTATGGATTACATCCCAGTAAACACTACCATTTTCTGGACGAGGCATTAGTAGTCTTCTATGGTATGTTAGGCCAATGCCCTCAGGCCGAACATCAATGTCTAAGCTGTGGGAGCCAATTCAATACTACATTATTTACATTTGTCCTTCTTCCCTGCACAATAATACTTGCGAAGAATCGGATGCTGAATTTTATTTCGCTTGGGGGCATAGAGGGGATTGCGCAATGTTTTGTAATGTTAAAATTTTGATTTTCCTACTCAAATTTGAGGAGTAAAAATACTCTACAATTTACTTCCTTCATGTGTGCCCCCATCTTCATGTGTGCCCCCATCTTCATGTGCGCCCCCATCTTCATGTGTTCCCCCATCTTCATGTGTTCCCCCATCTTCATGTGTGCCCCCATCTTCATGTGTTCCCCCATCTTCATGTGTGCCCCCATCTTCATGTGTGCCCC
>WLWD01003692.1_pt1 | contig 26428 bp, 16 predicted proteins | sample 6712731 | NCBI WGS metagenome assembly WLWD01 (sample SAMN12718690, study PRJNA576275) | sponge metagenome | isolation source: marine sponge | host: Mycale hentscheli | place: New Zealand: South Island, Marlborough, Capsize Point | collected 2014-11-01 | reverse complement strand
TTCGGACTTTCAGACATGCACGCTACATGAAAACTTCCGATACTTTTTGGAGAACAGGCATACTTAAAGCTGATGAAGATGCATATTTCTAGCAGCAGAAACTTCCTAACACCAGACAAAAGAATGGATAGCATTAAAACTATAGAACGCAAGCAACAAATCTGAACTAGGCCTGATAAAATTTGTACGCTCACATGAGCGCATGTGATTCTCAATGGCAGGTAAATGAATGAATGGGCGTGGTTGTATAGCAGCACTCACCATAGTTTGCTTTTTCTCACGTTTTCTCAAAAACTAAGCCGAAATTCCAAAAAAAGTGGCGATTTAAATCATTATCTAGTCAGTGTTCCTCGTCTCTCCTGGCATAAAAGTCTGCCATCTTTGAGATCTGCTGTTGACATAGTGACAGACAGACACGATGACAAACCTACTATGAAACCCTCTCACGCATGCACGCTAAGTGTTAATTGAGATCTTGAAATTAAATTGACTTCTTGGGTTAAAGTGCAGTTGAGTCGGCTTCTTGTGTGTTGAATTTCTGGACAGATATTACTATTCCTTTTGGAACTAGGAGTGTCCTTGTAAAATTACACACCCCTAACATGTTTGATATTTGCCACTTGCTGAGTCAGATATTTACATACGTTGTTGTTTTGTTATTATTTTCCCACTCAGTTTTGAGAGAATACAGCAAATAGCTTTGAACTAAAGTCATCACTAGTGGACCATCCCCATACTCATCCTTTTGGCCAGATTACTCACAAATGAAGAACTTTCTAAAATGTGTTGTGGTATAAGAAGTTGTGCAGTAGAAGTCATCAAGCTTCCCAATGTTGAGGAATTTAGCGAAAATATCGTATGCTGCTTCTCTTCAAATTGGACAGAGCATTCCCTCAACGATATGGGTAAACATGAAGGCCAACAGTAGAAGGTTCAAGGTCTTTTATACACAATGACGTACATAATAGTACATTTGGGGACTTTGCTAAAATTTATTCAGTAATTCCTATTGTATTGTCCCCCTCTAATTAACAATTACTTCCTCCCCCCCCAATTTTTAGATAAGAATTATACATTGCTACGGAATGGTATTTACTACGCACATATTATTGGAATTGATTATTTACCATTCCCTGGATTTACTGCCAGAGACATCTGCAGCCTAGGAGTCAAGTGCCCTGTAACACCTGGTGTTGCTGTCACTGAGACTCTAACACTAGAAGTCAGCAAAGATCTCATAACGGTATGTCATGGAGTTGGTGTACATGGTCTTGTTTAATTATTCTGAAATAATGTTTTAGAATAATAGGTAACCAAAAGAATTAAGAATAATAGGCAACCAAAAGAATTAAGAATAATAGGTAGCAAAAAGAATAGACAAATAATAATATGTTGATAAAACTTTCAAAGCAGCGCAAACTCACCCTTGAAGGTACATGGGATCAAACTTGTTCCTGCTGATCTTGAAACATTAAGTGCATTGAATTGAAGTCAGAACTACATGTAAGTGTGTGGTTGCCTATGAGGATTTTTCTGATATTAATGTCACAATAAGAACCATACCTTGAAGCCTATTCAACTGTCTTGTTACAATCATTGTTAAACTTTAGAATATAGCTGTTGTTTGACTGTGCAAGAAATTCCGCCCTCCCCTCCCCAAATATTAATAGCTAAGAATAATAATAGGGGTTTTCAAAAGAATAATAGGCAAATATTTCGAGAATAATAGGAAGAAAAAAAACAACACGTGAATAATTTTTCATGGCCTAAACATAGGTCCTAACTTTGTAAGCAGCTTATAGAGACAATTGGGATGGAAAGCTGTGAGCGATTAAGGGAGCCACAAGCATTGCACCTTGCACCAAGATATTAAAATAAAAAGTAACAGTAAATTACTAATTATTAAAAAAAAGTAATAATAATAATAAATAAGCAACATAAATAAAAAAATTAAAGCAATAAATTCACTTATAAAACCTTCCTATCATTTCTTGAGTCATCACATAGCTAGTAACACAAACCAATATTTAGCTGTTCTTGCACATTTTATGACTGCTTTGTGAAATTTATTCTTGATATTAAATTTGCAATTTAAAAAAATTGATGAGAGCTAGTATCAGAAACTTGATGGTACTAGCCGACATTGACTTGATGGCACTAGCCGACATTGACTTGATGGCACTAGCCCACATTGACTTGATGGCACTAGCCGACATTGACTTGATGGCACTAGCCGACATTGACTTGATGGTACTAGCCGACATTGACTTGATGGCACTAGCCGACATTGACTTGATGGCACTAGCCGACATTGACTTGATGGCACTAGCCGACATTGACTTGATGGCACTAGCCGACATTGACTTGATGGCACTTCCTACCGCCCCTTGCTTGATGGTCCTCGCGCCGTGCTTGATGGCCCTCGCGACTTCTTTTCTCGCCTCGGATGCACTAGCCGACATTGACTGATTCGGCCACTAGCCGACATTGACTTGATGGTACTAGCCGCATTGACTTGATGGACACTAGCCGACATTGACCTGTGGTACTCGCCGACATGACATGATGCACCTAGCAGACATTGACTTGCATCGTGGAATACTAGCGAAATTGACATTGATGAGTACTAGCTGTACACTCTCCCCCCCTCCCCCCCTGCCTCCCCCCCCCTCCTCTGACTTGATGGTACTAGCCGACATTGACTTGATGGCACTAGCCGACATTGACTTGATGGCACTAGCCGACATTGACTTGATGGTACTAGCTGACATTGACTTGATGGTACTAGCCGAAATTGACTTGATGGTACTAGCTGACATTGACTTGATTGCACTAGCTGACATTGACTTGATGGTACTAGCCGACATTGACTTGATGGTACTAGCCGACATTGACTTGATGGTACTAGCTGACATTGACTTGATGGTACTAGCCGACATTGACTTGATGGCACTAGCCGACATTGACTTGATGGCACTAGCCGACATTGACTTGATGGCACTAGCCGACATTGACTTGATGGTACTAGCCGACATTGACTTGATTGCACTAGCTGACATTGACTTGATGACACTAGCTGACATTGACTTGATTGCACTAGCCGACATTGACTTGATGGTACTAGCCGACATTGACTTGATGGCACTAGCTGACATTGACTTGATGGCACTAGCCGACATTGACTTGATGGGTACTAGCTGACATTGACTTGATGGGTACTAGCTGACATTGACTTGATGGTACTAGCCGACATTGACTTGATGGCACTAGCCGACATTGACTTGATGGTACTAGCTGACATTGACTTGATGGCACTAGCCGACATTGACTTGATGGGTACTAGCCGACATTGACTTGATGGGTACTAGCTGACATTGACTTGATGGTACTAGCCGACATTGACTTGATGGTACTAGCTGACATTGACTTGATATATAGCAGCACCTGGGACAAGAGGTAGCTAACGGTAGTGCTTCACTGGAATTGGGAGTTGGGATCTATGCCTTATTCAATATTTAAGTTATTTGATGTCTTGATATGATAAATAGAATTTTGGGGGAAGGGGAATGGAGCGAGAGATGTATAGCTAAATTCCGAATATATTTTTAAAAATGAAACTCAGAAAGTTCCAACTTGAATTCTTTCAGGAGCTATTATGCTAATAAAGAAGTCAGTAGCATTGAAGTCTACCCACCAGCAATTTCTCACACACTTGTGATCACATACTAATATTTTCAATTACATGTTATTACAGATAATGGTTGTGGAGTGGAGGATTTACAATCAGAATCCCAATGATCCAACAGATGACCCAACCAAGGAAGTTGGTTGTACAAAGATAATGCTGATAGTGCAGTAAAAACTAAACACAACTAATGTATACTCTGTAGTGTTTCCCTATATGCTGTCAGTAGTCCACGGTTGTCTCTTTGTATTTAGTAGTTTAATTACAGGGGCAGAACTAGTAGCTGTAATAGTATACATGATTCAGTTATTGTATTGGTATGTTGAAGACTACACATTAAATCCGAAGATGTCCAACTTTCAGAAAACATAAAGATAGTATGATCTCTAATCACCACTATCTAAAGTTTTATCTACACCAAGATTAAAAAAAAAAATGAAATAACTTTTATAATGAAAGCCCAATTAACTCCACTCTAATTGTAGACAAGTGCAGATAACAACAATTTTGTACCATCATATTCAAGCATTGCTGCTTTGTGTGTGAACAAAGGGAACACCATTACAAGGGAAATGTGAAAAACAGTTCTCAAGCCTTACCCACTGCCACTGAGCTATCTGTTCACACCAGCCATAATTATCACCAGCTAGGGCTACAACAATTGCACCTGCTTTCACCCCACAACAAGCACACAACACAGACATTTACGCTGTCACAGAGATTCATTTGTGGCAAAAGTTGATGCAAGTTAAATTACACTACCAAAAGTCATCGTTTCATATTAAATAATGGCTTGAATCAGGATTTGTACAAAGATTTGAAAATGCTCTTGGAAGATGGTGCTGTGACTGAGCTCTTCAATTTGGGCTTTCTCTTTGATGGAGGAACATGTGATGGGTTGTACTTGATGGTCTCTTCTTCCCCAAACTTGACTACAACATACAGAGATAGCCAGAGTTACATTCAAGGGAGGTAGGGGAAGTAGGAACAAGATTGATAACCCTCAGCACACACATGCACAAGGCTTCTTGTCCACTAACAGCTAATAAACATTAACGAGTTGTAAGCTTTAGCAGTTGATTGAAACATGCTTTTTGCTCTAGAAGTACTTCATTTCCTTTAACAAAATCGAGATAGAGGTCATGTACACATCAATTTGCATTGCAATAGATGGCCCTCTACAGCTATGTCTATACAACCCATACTGCTTACTACACTATACTCTTTAAAACCCATGCCACCCTGCATGTGCCTTTCTGCCACCCATGGTGCCTACAGCTATGAGGCTATGGAGTAATTAGAGAAAACTGTTAATGTCATTAATATAGTTGTCCATTTTATATAAAGAAAATCCACCCAACATACATCCCTTACCAAATCAGCAGCTTTCTGAACTAATGGAGTTGTCTTCTAAAGATGAAGTGCGATTTGCCATTGAACCAATGTTGGTGGGTGTGGCTACACTTGATGACGAATTGTTCTGCTATGATGAAGATTGAGTTGATTAGCTTCCCTTCAATAATGAGTTGCATGGTTTGAAACATCTAGACTTCACTGTGGGGGCTATATACATACATACACACACATACTTACATACTGTAATGATAGATGCATATCATCACAATAGTATTTCTAGGTTAGCAAGCCTAAAACCTGGGAACTGGTAAGCTGGACTGGTTGCTATAATTACTAGCTTATTCAATGAAAATGATGCTAGGAGTCGTAGCAACCAGCCAACAGGGTATCATAGAGAGTGGAACGTAATAAAATTTTTTTTAACCTCTCTCCCTCTCTTCCCACTCCACCTCCTCATTCTTGTTGATTGACAAACTGGTGATGTTGAGATGTCCCAGTACATGGACTTCAACTGGTGGGACAGCTGCAAGCTAACGATATTATATATACACCAATAAGCTAACAGTGCTTTATAAACTCAACACTAAATAGAAGTAACAGCTGATGCCAGACAGAAGAAATAGTTTATATCAGCACATCCATTTTTAATTACTTTTTATTTATCAGCAGAAGATCTAATGTACAGCTAGTATCAAATATATTTTATGGCATTTTTTTCTCTTACTGTTGAAGTTGCTCATGGCAAACTTAGAATGCTGTGGCTGTTCTTATCCTCCAACACACTGCACTCATTCTCCTGCAACACAAACAAACACAGCAATTACACTCACTAATGGAATGTATATGCAAGTATTAATTCTTATAAGCTTCACATGCTACTTAATGTTCAGACTTGTTCAAATGCATCTGCAAAAAACAACATCACACACTATTATAAACAATGTATTAGTTTATTTGGTTGTTTCCACTCTCGCTCTCTCTGTCTTATGTAACTTAGTCCTTCAATCCAGAATTAACAACTACCTTTCTTTCTTTCAGGTTTATTGTAAGGCATGTGACTTGGGTAATGATGTGTCTTTTATCTTTCCTATCAACGCAGTTCTTTTTAAGTTCCAAAAAAGTAAGAAGTTCCTCAGCCTCTAGCATGTTAGCTAGTGTTTACGGTGGCAAGTAGAGGAAATGATAACTACAAAATCCGGCAGGAGCACAAGGACTTACAAACCCTCGTGTCCACTGACAATCTCAGCACAAAATCATTTTTCAAACAAAAAACAAAACAATACTAACTATATATTTGGCATACACCTAATCCGGTACCACTATAACTCGTGCAATGAAAAACTCTCACTCTTCTAACCCACTAAGCCACCCAGTAGATCAAGCTGTGCACCCCTTACCCGACATTTCCTGATAAACTCCTGCCTCTCCAGTGTGTCCCGATGCATCTTAGCGATATCCTGAATGGAAGTGTCCTCCATGACCGCCATTCCATCTTCCTCATCCCCACTATCTTGGTCAAAAAATTCCAGACAATCTGCTTCAAAGCCCTGCGCAAAATGGCGGGAATGGAAGAAACCATTATTAAGGGCCAAACCATCTTTAACCAAATCTCCATCTGCATGTAAACAGAAAAGAAAAAAAAAATGGCAATCTGACATTATCTTTCAAAAATCGTTCTTTGAAATTGTTTAGCTTGTATTTATCATCTGACACCACCAGAGTTCTTGATAAGCATAATTGTCGCTTACTTGGCGCATTGCACTTAATTATGCCCCATAGTTATTGCTCTTTTTGCGACATCTTAGGTGCTTTTTTTTTTGTTTTGTCCAATTAAATCTTTCTTTGAGAAGAAAAACAAATCTAAATTTCTAAGGTGGGGTTTGAACCAATGACTCTTGATATACAGTGCAGTGTGCTCCCCACTAAACCCATTGGTACAAACCTGTACTAAACTTCTTGGAAGGCCTTTTTAGTTTTTGTCAATTTAATTTCCATTATTATAAACATGCATTACTTGAAACTAAGTGCATATATAATATATTACTATTTATTGCAGCTTTGATATTTTTTCTTGAATATTTCCGCATCACGCGAGCGTTCTGTATTCTCCCATATTGTACGCTTGTTATTGAACGCTCCTTGTAGCGCGTGCGTAGCGAGTAAAATCAATGAAAATTGTATTGTAACCGGTTGAGAAAAATTTCAAAGAAGCAATAAATCACTTATCACACTCGTCGTACAATATGGGAATGATATTTTACTCTCACGCCATATTTTCACTCGCCTTCGGCTCGTGAAAATATTTTGCGTGCTCATAAAATATTTTCCAATATTGTACTCAGACTCGTGCTATAAGTATTACATATTTTATACAATATATGTATATAATTTATATATATAATATTACATAAATGGCCCACTACAGTAAAATTAGCCTACTAGTTCATAAAGCAAATTTGAGCCAAATTCTCTCATCACTTTAAGTTTTATCCAAAACCTTGGATGCCACCTGTTTCCTAGGTAACAATAAATCAATCAATAAATAAATAAATACAGAAATGTAAAAAAGATTAAACCATGAACTAGCAATTTTTATGCCTTTTAAACCGGAATGCTTACACCACACCCCCAGGACACACCCATCTCTCACATGTGTGCCTTGGCCACTTAGTCCAACAGCTCCTGTTTAGATATGCCAAGCTCCTCCTCTTCCCACAGGCACAGGTCTTCTTAATCTAGCTCATCTTCTTCCTCCGGCCCCATATCTTCACCAGACACTTCTGCTTCACTGTCCACATACTCTGCCAGACGTTTACTGGTACACATGCACACACATACATACATTGGGCTACTTTAGTGAATGTTGGAAAGCAGAGCAGTACATGGAACCTACGTATACGAGAGAATACATGACACATTCGTCTCTCTCTCTCTCCCGCCTTTTCTTTCTCAAATTCATCAGATGTACTCTCTCTCTCCTCACTTATTGGTACAAAAGATAATGTTGGCTAGCTCTGGAGAATCAACTCAGAAAGTTGATTGATGTAAGAACAAGCACTCGACCACTGACATGCACAATAACCATTCTATCTTTTTATCTTTCAGTTCTTAAATCAGACTAATGATGGTATTGAACTACTGTACTTAATAACTAGATTACACTGCTCCACTTTTTCACACACAAACAACACACACACAATGCCATTTTACCCAAGTGGGGGCCTTAGTTTTATTGCTACGGGTAAAATCAAAACAAAAAGACACAAATTTCTCGTTTGCTGCGAGGTTAAGTTCTCAAGGGTTGACTCACTCCCGTTAGAAAGGAGAGAGGAAGGTTAAAGATTACGACACAAAAACTCAGGCAGATGTACAATTAACACACAACACAGAGAAGGTTCAGACCAAATTCACCAACCCATAAGTTACAGCATGATCAATCTCCATCCTTAAATACTCACACCTTAGTCTGGTGAACAAGAAATTTACTCCGCTTTATCATCTTTTGTCCGCCCGGTAACAATAACCTTCAAAATTGCTGTTAAGCCACCTGACTAATATCCTCATCATCATCATCAAATAAGCTGCCAGCAATCTCAGCATTTTCCTTCATGACAACTGCACTCTGTTATGACATTGTATTGTTAGGTGTCATCACTTTACTCTGATGCCTCTGGACCCATCTCCAGACAGTGTTATCCTCGTCACCCACTGAGCCACACCCCTCTCCTGCACCACACCTTTGTCCAGACGACTCCTTTCCAGACATTTTTGCCGAGAGCCTCTCTTGAGAGAGCCTCTCTTGAGAGAGACAGATAGAGTCCATACTAATGCTACTAGGAGTAGCTGACTTAGAATTCACTCTGTCTTTGATCGTTTTGGTAAAAGGACATTGACTAGGTGAAACTAGTGAGTCTTCCTCCTTAACACTGCTGCTTGATGAGGATGAAAATGTCGAGTCCTGCGTGGATATGTTCTGAGTAGGTGTGTTACTGGTGGGGTCCCGGTGAGTGAGTTGAGATGAAAATGTGTCAGAAAACTTGCCTGAGCAGAGATTGGCAATGTGACCAGGGGAACCACCTGTAGTTGCCGTGGCATTGAGCATGTCAAGTAGAGCCAGGTCAGGAGAGCTGTGCTTCTCATGCATGTATATAAATCTAACAAAACAACAAAATAGTACATTATTCTTGAATTAGCTAAGTCCTCAAGTTGGGAATCGTGTCACACCCAAATATTGCCACACCAACAGGCAGGGTATTTTTCAGGGATTTTTTGGCGGCAAAATGTTTCTACAAAGGTTAGAATTAAGGTGTGTGTGTGTGTATGTATGTATGCGTGTGTGTGTGTGTGAGGGGAGGGGGGTTGGTAAAAGAAGGCCACCATTCCTTACCACATGCAAATGCAAATGTAAATTCTCTTGCTGCCGCTAGGCGGTCACGCGCACCTGGCAGAGCCAGGATGCCTGTGCACTAAGCAGGCACTGTGAGCCATGCAAGCAAAGCTCCTGGAGCCGGGCTAGGAACTCGCAAGAGAACAGATTTTTCCTCAAAGCAAGTGAGGTCCTGAGTTCACTCAGGCAATTTTTCCATCTGATTTTCCATCTGCCTCCCACCAGCCCCACCAGTCCACCCAGCTGTGATTGGGTACCTGGCATTTGCTGGGGTGCAAATTCAAGGCCTTTTCTCATGCAACAGCAATGGTCCAGGTGGGACTTCGGGTGCCCACACTAGGCCCTGAGCCCAGGACATAACCACTATACCACACAGCCACCACCCCTTACCACATATACACACACACACACTCATTTTTCCTCGTCCATAAGCTGAGTCTCATCTTTGACCATCCTCTGTGTGTTGTCCATGGGTGTGGCCTGCCACTGAGACTCCTCCCCCATGCTATCCGTCTGAGTGCCAAGAGCGTCTTGCTGCAATAACTTGGGTTGTTGAGCAGGAGGTAAGGATTGCCCCCAATGAAAACTCATCTCCTCATCCTGCCACCATCAGTCTCGCTATTCATGAATGCCAACCTCAACTTTTCCTTTTCTAACCTTCACCTTCATTTGACGCCTTTTTCATAGCTCTCTTGCCAGAAAAAAAAAAGGAGTATCTGCAATGTTTCATATCCAGAGCTAGGGAGATTATACTTTGATGTTTGCTAACTAGCTATCTCAACCTTGCCAAAAGATTTCTTAAATAGGAAGGTAATTTGCAGCAGAGAGTGTACCAATGAATAGTCTACATAGCCAACAATTTTTCATTATCATAATAATACAGACTTAGTTTGACATGCACCATTAATATCATTTTGTTGGGTAGCACAATGCCCAAGCACATTGTTTGCTAAGGGTAGAATTCATATATACATACATACATATATATTATAATAATATATATATATATATATATATATATAGACTTGGGTGAACTCCACTATTTTCTTGGAGTTAATGTGAAGCGGATCTCTGACACTGGTGACACATGGATTGGCCAAAAGGCTTACATAGAAGCAGTTCTCCGTAAGTTTGGTATGGAAAACTCAAAATCTGCCAGCATACCAGTTACTCCGGGAATCAAGCTGATTAAAGCCACTGAACAGTCAGACACTGTTGATATTACACAGTATCAGTCAGCAGTAGGAAACTTATTATATTTGTCTGGATGGACAAGACCAGATATAGCCTTTGCCGTCAGAAATGTGGCAAGATTTTGTTCAAAGCCCACAATGGGGAGCACTGGGTTGCTGTGAAACGTATTTTTAGATATTATTTGAGAGGCGCTGTCAGTTATGGGCTTCAATATACAAAGGATGGAGATAATGCAGCTATCCTAACTGGTTACTCTGATGCTGACTGGGCGGGAGACATTAACGACCGCAAGTCTACATCTGGATATCTATTTGTTATAAGTGGAGCAGTAGTCAGCTGGAAGAGTAGGAAACAGACATGTGTGGCATTGTCTACTGCTGAAACAGAGTATGTTGCCCTAGTAGGGGCAACGCATGAAGCTGCCTGGATGAGACAGTTGAGGAATGACCTATGTCATGAGCAAGTAGGATCAACAGTGATTTATGAGGACAATCAAGCAGCTATTGCCATCTCTCAGCAACAACACTCTCACAGCAAAATGAAGCATACAGACATTCGTTATCATTTTGTTCGCAAGTTAGTCCAAGACAATACTATTGAGCTACAGTACTGTCGGACTGATGACATGATAGCCGACATCTTGACGAAAGGGCTCACTCATGAGAAATTCTCACGACTATGCACTATCAGGATTGAAAGATCTGTCTGCCTTCACGTGAGAAGGAGTGTTGGAGAATCTGGAACACGCTTGTCAGACAATCATCGAGTCATGTTTACTGTTATTACCACTTATGACATCATTATTATTTTTTGTGACTTGCCCTACGATCACGTGATTTTTTCGATGTGTTGTATAATCTTTGTGTTATGGTCGTCAAGATTCTTTGCTAGCGAAAAGATAATTTCTCTCTGTCTAGCGAGCGCTACTCCAACAAAATATACTACAATGGAGACGAGATGTGATGTGATAAAGTAGAGTTCCAGTGCTAATGGCTAGACGAATTGAAGAACTGAATAGCAGAGTGAACTGAATAGCAGAGTGACTTGAATCACAACTGCAACTACAACAACTGAATTGGACTGAGCTGAGTCAGTCCACTATACTGTACGTCAGTCTAAGGGGGGTGTATAAAAGGGGGGGGGGTGGGGGGGGGGGGGGGAGGGGAGGGGTGTTTACATAAAGATAATGTGTGAATGTGTGTGAATGAAGTGTGAATGCATGTTTGTCCTAATGTTCAGTCAGTGCGTGAAGTAATAATTGTTTACTGTTTGTGCCTTCTGGCCAGAGTTTGTCCCTTGCTTGCTTGTTCCTCCATCATGCCAATCTTGCTCGCTAGCTCCAACATATTTATACTGGTTTATTGAGTATGTAGCCATTTATCTTTCATGCAAGCATTAAATGATGGAATATCCGACCAGTTAGGAGCGAGGACAGCTAGTTAGTTGACTGTCACAAAAGGTTCTACAGCTCGTAAGAATCTGACTAGAAAAGCTAAGTTACAGCAACTGTTGGGAGTTAGCTAGCAGCAATTATTTTGCAGTGTGACATCAAAATGAATTGTTTACAATTCTCTATAGAGCAAAAACCACACATATACTCTTACCTTTTATTCTATTCATTTTTATTTTTGTCACAAATAGCTATGCTGCTTCAGGAAAAGGGGGGAGGGACATTCTACAGGATTGTCAAAAGTGGTGGGCTCATGTACCAAATTTAAGCATCTCACACACTTCTTATTGTATCTGTTATTATTGTATTACTTGTTGCATCAACTTTGTTAACTTGAAGATTAAAGCTGTGGTGGAGTGGAAGGTCTATGATCAAAGTCCCACTCATCCAAAGGATGACTCTAATAAAAAAGTTGGTTGTACCCAGATTCTGTTGGAGCTCCAGTGAACAATGTTCCAACTTCAACAATTATTGTGTTATTTGCACAGTTTGACTTATTGGAGTTTTCAATGCTTGTTAGATATTAATTACGTACACAATCAAAAGTTTTACCCAACTACAGTAATAATAATAATAGTAATAGCTACTTTCACATATTGCATTCTGTGTTAAATTAGAACAATAGCCATTTTACAAATTGGCCATTATCAGTGTGTGAGTAGTAGTAATAGTTAGTGAAGCCAAATGATGTATCTATTGTTGAAGAAGACCAACTAGGGCTAGTAAAGACTTCGCTTCAATCTAACACAAGGTTGCTACAATCACAATGGTGACGTTGAAGTGACATACTGCATGTGTGAACTATAAAGGCTACTGCGCGCGCGTGTTTGAATCTATTAAATATTAAAGTTGCCTATGTTGGTGGTATTTTGTATTCGCCAATTTTGAGGCACCATGATTGTCATAGTAGCTGCACTCAATCTGTTCTTGGTAGTAGCATTGAGTGACCCCATTGCGAAAATAGACTGCGACCGTAAGTATTCTAATTTGATACTAACAGACTCGCTTCATTTTTTCAAATGCCAGGTGTTAGCTGCAGCAACCATTATTGCACACGGTGAAATATTTAGCTATAATATTATTCAGTAAAGCAAGTTTCTGATCACATTTCAAGTCGTGTTTGCCTTATTATAGATTCATATCCTCTAACAATCACTACTGTGGATTTTTTTGGGTGTACTGATAAAGGGATATGCTTTGTTAAAAGAGGTTCTAATGTTACAGCAAAGGTGACATTCATACCAGGTAAGATTTGTAGCTTTTATTTATTTTAAATAACTACCATTTATTTTATTGATTTATTTCAGTGTTTGTGCCATCACCAATTGCTTGTTGGTGTAATTGGGTAGCTGATAGCAAGTGTATAACATAATTGCTCTTAACATAATTTGTGAAGTAGTCAGTAGTTGCTAGCTATAATCTTTATCTAAATATGACTACCCCATTCTCATAGAAGAGACCTTCAGCTTTCAGACTATATCTGAATGCATTGGTTCTTTGTATCGCTGATTGTTGTGTGTGTGTTGTGTATAAATACCAAACAACCATCAACAATCAACTTCAGACATAGTCTGAAAAGTGAAAAGCTGAGACAAAACAACAACAAACAACAACAAAAAAGCAAACATACAAGTATGTAGGCTAAATATATTGAAAGGAAAGAATAATATAGTCTGAATCAATGATTTGGCCAATTAGAGGTTTGCTTTATAGCTATCTTCTGTTGTTTTCAAGACAAGTGGAGTTAAATAATGAAGGAGCAATTGTAAGACAAAATTGGAGCTCACAAACAGTTGAAGTGGAAGGAATTGGGGTTGGGAGAGTGGGGATGATAGAGTTAAATTATCTGCACACAGTGTCTGATATAGAGGTGGCCAACCTCGTTGTCTGGGGCCATCCTTATTATCTGGGGCTTGCCTCATCTGTGGCAAGCCTCATTATCTGGCCAGCCTGTTGTCTCGGGCCAACCTTGGGGCTAGGTTGCTTCATTTTCCTGACAATTTCTTCAAATTTAGCTGTGAATTTTTAGACACGCTCAAATAAATTTGCTGATATAGTCAAGGATTTCAGGCACTTGAGGAGTTCGTCTAAATAGAGCAAATTTGGAACAGGTAGTAATAGCCTGATAAAGTGTCCATAGAAAAAAATCCAGGAATTATGCTTAGCTTATTTGCAGTAAATGTTCCAAGCAGCAATTTGAGCAGGTTTACTCGCAGTCGTGTGACACAATTGAATGAACTGAGATCTCGTAGTGACAGGTGCCTTCTTATTGTCTGCATTGGTGTCATTATTAGCTCTGACCTCCTTGGACCATTAGACACAGGCAGTGCTCGATAGTCTAGGGTACTAGGGTTTGACCAGGAGAGGTCAGAAAGAGAGAGTGAGAGAGACTTCACGGTTGAGTCATCAATATGTCAGCCATTGCTGGTGGAGATTTCTTACTTATTGTTATCATAGATTTAACTTCCAACAACACCAGTCGAAAAATAGTTAAAAACTGGAACTACAAAACGCGCATAATAACTCTGAATAAATGGCGCGGTAAAATTTGTACGCTCACGTGAACGTGCGTGGTTCTAAATGGCAGCAAAACGATTGAATGGGCGTGGCCTTATAGCAGCACTTCAATGTAGTCTGCCTTTCTCTCGTTTTCTCAAAAACGAATTGTTATCTAGTTAGAGTTCCTCTTCTCCCATGGCATAAAAGTCCGCATCTTCAAGATCTGCTGTTGACAGAGGGACAGAATGAACGAATGAACTAAAACACTTAGAGTGCAAACCCTCAGCATTAGTTTAAAAAATGCTAGAAAAGTCACTGCTATTGAACAATTTTCAGCTTATATCAATAATAGTTTTGTTCTATATTTACGAGTATAAATTTTAACTAGGCATTTAACTTTGGCCTCCTTTGCATCTCTAGGATTTCTTAGGAGTAGTTTCAAGGGGCTTTGTTTGGGCATGAGGTTTAGAATCAACGCTCCTGGGACTGATCAACACTTTCTAAAGCTCTATTACGTGCTTGACACTAAGCCATAGGGTTTTTACAACTGTCTCAGTGTGGGTGCAGCCTCCTGAAGGCTGAACAGATGTGTGTGTATGTGTATAAATATTGTATGTATGCATGTAAGAGTGAAGAGTAGGTGTGTGAACATATTTTAATGATAGTTAGCTACTGTGAATGTGTCATCATTTCCTGTGTTAATTTCATTTCCTTCCTTGGTTTGGGCATGCTTTGGGCATGCTCGTGCAAAGTAATAAAAGCTGAGAACATGCTCGTCTAGGCTGCTTTTTCCTGATTCAGATTAAAGACTTCAAACTCTTGTCTGGGCTTGGGATAGAAACTTAGCTGGTTAGCTATCCAGGTGCCTGCATAACTCAAGTAGAGAAGAAATGGTGGCAGTGCTACTTACACTTCATGGCATCCTCTGGGTTTAGTACTGACCTTGGCTTGGTAGGAAAAAATAACGACAGGAACATTCGGACTTTCTGACATGCACGCTACATGAAAACTTCCGACACTTTTTGGAGAACAGGCATACTTAAAGCTGATGAAGATGCATATTTCTAGCAGCAGAAACTTCCTAACACCAGACAAAAGAATGGATAGCATTAAAACTATAGAACGCAAGCAACAAATCTGAACTAGGCCTGATACAATTTGTACGCTCACATGAGCGCATGTGATTCTAAATGGCAGATAAACGAATGAATGGGCGTGGCTGTATAGCAGCAATTCACCATAGTTTCTGCTTTTTCTCACGTTTTCTCAAAAACTAAGCCGAAATTCCAATAATGTGGCGATATATAGTCAGTGTTCCTCGTCTTTCCTGGCATAAAAGTCCCCCATCTTTGACATCCGCTGTTGACATAGTGACAGACAGACACGATGACAAACCTACAACAAAAACCCTCTCATGCATGCGCGCTAAGTGTTAATTGAGATCTTGGAATTAAGTTGACTTCTTGGGTTAAAGTGCAGTTGAGTCGGCTTCTTGTGTGTTGAATTGCTGGACAGATATTACTATTTCTTTTGGAACTAGGAGTGTCCTTGTAAAATTACACACCCCTAACATGTTTGATATTTGCCACTTGCTGAGTCAGATATTTACATAAGTTGTTGTTTTGTTATTATTTTCCCACTCAATTTTGAGAGGGTACAGCAAATAGCTTTGAACTAAAGTCATCACTAGTGGACCATCCCCATACTCATCCTTTTGGCCAGATTACTCACAAATGAAGAACTTTCTAAAATGTGTTGTGGTATAAGAAGTTGTGCAGTAGAAGTCATCAAGCTTCCCAATGTTGAGGAATTTAGCGAAAATATTGTATGCTGCTTCTCTTCAAATTGGACAGAGCATTGCCTCAACGAAATGGGTAAACATGAAGGCCAACAGTAGAAGGTTCAAGGTCTTTTATACACAATGACGTACATAATAGTACATTTGGGGACTTTGCTAAAATTTATTCAGTAATTCCTATTGTATTGTCCCCCTCTAATTAACAATTACTTCCTCCCCCCCCAATTTTTAGATAAGAATTATACATTGCTACGGAATGGTATTTACTACGCACATATTATTGGAATTGATTATTTACCATTCCCTGGATTTACTGCCAGAGACATCTGCAGCCTAGGAGTCAAGTGCCCTGTAACACCTGGTGTTGCTGTCACTGAGACTCTAACACTAGAAGTCAGCAAAGATCTCATAACGGTATGTCATGGAGTTGGTGTACATGGTCTTGTTTAATTATTCTGAAATAATGTTTTAGAATAATAGGTAACCAAAAGAATTAAGAATAATAGGCAACCAAAAGAATTAAGAATAATAGGTAGCAAAAAGAATAGACAAATAATAATATGTTGATAAAACTTTCAAAGCAGCGCAAACTCACCCTTGAAGGTACATGGGATCAAACTTGTTCCTGCTGATCTTGAAACATTAAGTGCATTGAATTGAAGTCAGAACTACATGTAAGTGTGTGGTTGCCTATGAGGATTTTTCTGATATTAATGTCACAATAAGAACCATACCTTGAAGCCTATTCAACTGTCTTGTTACAATCATTGTTAAACTTTAGAATATAGCTGTTGTTTGACTGTGCAAGAAATTCCGCCCTCCCCTCCCCAAATATTAATAGCTAAGAATAATAATAGGGGTTTTCAAAAGAATAATAGGCAAATATTTCGAGAATAATAGGAAGAAAAAAAACAACACGTGAATAATTTTTCATGGCCTAAACATAGGTCCTAACTTTGTAAGCAGCCCATAGAGACAATTGGGATGGAAAGCTGTGAGCGATTAAGGGAGCCACAAGCATTGCACCTTGCACCAAGATATTAAAATAAAAAGTAACAGTAAATTACTAATTATTAAAAAAAAGTAATAATAATAATAAATAAGCAACATAAATAAAAAAATTAAAGCAATAAATTCACTTATAAAACCTTCCTATCATTTCTTGAGTCATCACATAGCTAGTAACACAAACCAATATTTAGCTGTTCTTGCACATTTTATGACTGCTTTGTGAAATTTATTCTTGATATTAAATTTGCAATTTAAAAAAATTGATGAGAGCTAGTATCAGAAACTTGATGGTACTAGCCGACATTGACTTGATGGCACTAGCCGACATTGACTTGATGGCACTAGCCGACATTGACTTGATGGCACTAGCCGACATTGACTTGATGGCACTAGCCGACATTGACTTGATGGCACTAGCCGACATTGACTTGATGGCACTAGCCGACATTGACTTGATGGCACTAGCCGACATTGACTTGATGGCACTAGCCGACATTGACTTGATGTACTAGCGACATTGACTTGAGGGCACTAGAAGACATTGGAAATTGATGGCAATAGCCGACCATTGACTGTGGCACTAGCCGACATTGATTGATGGTACTAGCGACATTGACTTGATGGCACGAGCCGACATGACTTGATGGTCACTAGCCGACATTGAATTGATGCAATAGCCGACATTGAATTGCTTGATTTTACTAGCCGGCATTGACGTGATGGATAGCTTGCATGAATGATGGCACTAGCCGACATTGAATTCGATGGCACTAGCCGACATTGGACTTGTGTACTAGATGACATGGGAATTGATGGTACTAGCTGACATTGACTTGATGGTACTAGCCGAAATTGACTTGATGGTACTAGCTGACATTGACTTGATTGCACTAGCTGACATTGACTTGATGGTACTAGCCGACATTGACTTGATGGTACTAGCCGACATTGACTTGATGGTACTAGCTGACATTGACTTGATGGTACTAGCCGACATTGACTTGATGGCACTAGCCGACATTGACTTGATGGCACTAGCCGACATTGACTTGATGGCACTAGCCGACATTGACTTGATGGTACTAGCCGACATTGACTTGATTGCACTAGCTGACATTGACTTGATGACACTAGCTGACATTGACTTGATTGCACTAGCCGACATTGACTTGATGGTACTAGCCGACATTGACTTGATGGCACTAGCTGACATTGACTTGATGGCACTAGCCGACATTGACTTGATGGGTACTAGCTGACATTGACTTGATGGGTACTAGCTGACATTGACTTGATGGTACTAGCCGACATTGACTTGATGGCACTAGCCGACATTGACTTGATGGTACTAGCTGACATTGACTTGATGGCACTAGCCGACATTGACTTGATGGGTACTAGCCGACATTGACTTGATGGGTACTAGCTGACATTGACTTGATGGTACTAGCCGACATTGACTTGATGGTACTAGCTGACATTGACTTGATATATAGCAGCACCTGGGACAAGAGGTAGCTAACGGTAGTGCTTCACTGGAATTGGGAGTTGGGATCTATGCCTTATTCAATATTTAAGTTATTTGATGTCTTGATATGATAAATAGAATTTTGGGGGAAGGGGAATGGAGCGAGAGATGTATAGCTAAATTCCGAATATATTTTTAAAAATGAAACTCAGAAAGTTCCAACTTGAATTCTTTCAGGAGCTATTATGCTAATAAAGAAGTCAGTAGCATTGAAGTCTACCCACCAGCAATTTCTCACACACTTGTGATCACATACTAATATTTTCAATTACATGTTATTACAGATAATGGTTGTGGAGTGGAGGATTTACAATCAGAATCCCAATGATCCAACAGATGACCCAACCAAGGAAGTTGGTTGTACAAAGATAATGCTGATAGTGCAGTAAAAACTAAACACAACTAATGTATACTCTGTAGTGTTTCCCTATATGCTGTCAGTAGTCCACGGTTGTCTCTTTGTATTTAGTAGTTTAATTACAGGGGCAGAACTAGTAGCTGTAATAGTATACATGATTCAGTTATTGTATTGGTATGTTGAAGACTACACATTAAATCCGAAGATGTCCAACTTTCAGAAAACATAAAGATAGTATGATCTCTAATCACCACTATCTAAAGTTTTATCTACACCAAGATTAAAAAAAAAAATGAAATAACTTTTATAATGAAAGCCCAATTAACTCCACTCTAATTGTAGACAAGTGCAGATAACAACAATTTTGTACCATCATATTCAAGCATTGCTGCTTTGTGTGTGAACAAAGGGAACACCATTACAAGGGAAATGTGAAAAACAGTTCTCAAGCCTTACCCACTGCCACTGAGCTATCTGTTCACACCAGCCATAATTATCACCAGCTAGGGCTACAACAATTGCACCTGCTTTCACCCCACAACAAGCACACAACACAGACATTTACGCTGTCACAGAGATTCATTTGTGGCAAAAGTTGATGCAAGTTAAATTACACTACCAAAAGTCATCGTTTCATATTAAATAATGGCTTGAATCAGGATTTGTACAAAGATTTGAAAATGCTCTTGGAAGATGGTGCTGTGACTGAGCTCTTCAATTTGGGCTTTCTCTTTGATGGAGGAACATGTGATGGGTTGTACTTGATGGTCTCTTCTTCCCCAAACTTGACTACAACATACAGAGATAGCCAGAGTTACATTCAAGGGAGGTAGGGGAAGTAGGAACAAGATTGATAACCCTCAGCACACACATGCACAAGGCTTCTTGTCCACTAACAGCTAATAAACATTAACGAGTTGTAAGCTTTAGCAGTTGATTGAAACATGCTTTTTGCTCTAGAAGTACTTCATTTCCTTTAACAAAATCGAGATAGAGGTCATGTACACATCAATTTGCATTGCAATAGATGGCCCTCTACAGCTATGTCTATACAACCCATACTGCTTACTACACTATACTCTTTAAAACCCATGCCACCCTGCATGTGCCTTTCTGCCACCCATGGTGCCTACAGCTATGAGGCTATGGAGTAATTAGAGAAAACTGTTAATGTCATTAATATAGTTGTCCATTTTATATAAAGAAAATCCACCCAACATACATCCCTTACCAAATCAGCAGCTTTCTGAACTAATGGAGTTGTCTTCTAAAGATGAAGTGCGATTTGCCATTGAACCAATGTTGGTGGGTGTGGCTACACTTGATGACGAATTGTTCTGCTATGATGAAGATTGAGTTGATTAGCTTCCCTTCAATAATGAGTTGCATGGTTTGAAACATCTAGACTTCACTGTGGGGGCTATATACATACATACACACACATACTTACATACTGTAATGATAGATGCATATCATCACAATAGTATTTCTAGGTTAGCAAGCCTAAAACCTGGGAACTGGTAAGCTGGACTGGTTGCTATAATTACTAGCTTATTCAATGAAAATGATGCTAGGAGTCGTAGCAACCAGCCAACAGGGTATCATAGAGAGTGGAACGTAATAAAATTTTTTTTAACCTCTCTCCCTCTCTTCCCACTCCACCTCCTCATTCTTGTTGATTGACAAACTGGTGATGTTGAGATGTCCCAGTACATGGACTTCAACTGGTGGGACAGCTGCAAGCTAACGATATTATATATACACCAATAAGCTAACAGTGCTTTATAAACTCAACACTAAATAGAAGTAACAGCTGATGCCAGACAGAAGAAATAGTTTATATCAGCACATCCATTTTTAATTACTTTTTATTTATCAGCAGAAGATCTAATGTACAGCTAGTATCAAATATATTTTATGGCATTTTTTTCTCTTACTGTTGAAGTTGCTCATGGCAAACTTAGAATGCTGTGGCTGTTCTTATCCTCCAACACACTGCACTCATTCTCCTGCAACACAAACAAACACAGCAATTACACTCACTAATGGAATGTATATGCAAGTATTAATTCTTATAAGCTTCACATGCTACTTAATGTTCAGACTTGTTCAAATGCATCTGCAAAAAACAACATCACACACTATTATAAACAATGTATTAGTTTATTTGGTTGTTTCCACTCTCGCTCTCTCTGTCTTATGTAACTTAGTCCTTCAATCCAGAATTAACAACTACCTTTCTTTCTTTCAGGTTTATTGTAAGGCATGTGACTTGGGTAATGATGTGTCTTTTATCTTTCCTATCAACGCAGTTCTTTTTAAGTTCCAAAAAAGTAAGAAGTTCCTCAGCCTCTAGCATGTTAGCTAGTGTTTACGGTGGCAAGTAGAGGAAATGATAACTACAAAATCCGGCAGGAGCACAAGGACTTACAAACCCTCGTGTCCACTGACAATCTCAGCACAAAATCATTTTTCAAACAAAAAACAAAACAATACTAACTATATATTTGGCATACACCTAATCCGGTACCACTATAACTCGTGCAATGAAAAACTCTCACTCTTCTAACCCACTAAGCCACCCAGTAGATCAAGCTGTGCACCCCTTACCCGACATTTCCTGATAAACTCCTGCCTCTCCAGTGTGTCCCGATGCATCTTAGCGATATCCTGAATGGAAGTGTCCTCCATGACCGCCATTCCATCTTCCTCATCCCCACTATCTTGGTCAAAAAATTCCAGACAATCTGCTTCAAAGCCCTGCGCAAAATGGCGGGAATGGAAGAAACCATTATTAAGGGCCAAACCATCTTTAACCAAATCTCCATCTGCATGTAAACAGAAAAGAAAAAAAAAATGGCAATCTGACATTATCTTTCAAAAATCGTTCTTTGAAATTGTTTAGCTTGTATTTATCATCTGACACCACCAGAGTTCTTGATAAGCATAATTGTCGCTTACTTGGCGCATTGCACTTAATTATGCCCCATAGTTATTGCTCTTTTTGCGACATCTTAGGTGCTTTTTTTTTTGTTTTGTCCAATTAAATCTTTCTTTGAGAAGAAAAACAAATCTAAATTTCTAAGGTGGGGTTTGAACCAATGACTCTTGATATACAGTGCAGTGTGCTCCCCACTAAACCCATTGGTACAAACCTGTACTAAACTTCTTGGAAGGCCTTTTTAGTTTTTGTCAATTTAATTTCCATTATTATAAACATGCATTACTTGAAACTAAGTGCATATATAATATATTACTATTTATTGCAGCTTTGATATTTTTTCTTGAATATTTCCGCATCACGCGAGCGTTCTGTATTCTCCCATATTGTACGCTTGTTATTGAACGCTCCTTGTAGCGCGTGCGTAGCGAGTAAAATCAATGAAAATTGTATTGTAACCGGTTGAGAAAAATTTCAAAGAAGCAATAAATCACTTATCACACTCGTCGTACAATATGGGAATGATATTTTACTCTCACGCCATATTTTCACTCGCCTTCGGCTCGTGAAAATATTTTGCGTGCTCATAAAATATTTTCCAATATTGTACTCAGACTCGTGCTATAAGTATTACATATTTTATACAATATATGTATATAATTTATATATATAATATTACATAAATGGCCCACTACAGTAAAATTAGCCTACTAGTTCATAAAGCAAATTTGAGCCAAATTCTCTCATCACTTTAAGTTTTATCCAAAACCTTGGATGCCACCTGTTTCCTAGGTAACAATAAATCAATCAATAAATAAATAAATACAGAAATGTAAAAAAGATTAAACCATGAACTAGCAATTTTTATGCCTTTTAAACCGGAATGCTTACACCACACCCCCAGGACACACCCATCTCTCACATGTGTGCCTTGGCCACTTAGTCCAACAGCTCCTGTTTAGATATGCCAAGCTCCTCCTCTTCCCACAGGCACAGGTCTTCTTAATCTAGCTCATCTTCTTCCTCCGGCCCCATATCTTCACCAGACACTTCTGCTTCACTGTCCACATACTCTGCCAGACGTTTACTGGTACACATGCACACACATACATACATTGGGCTACTTTAGTGAATGTTGGAAAGCAGAGCAGTACATGGAACCTACGTATACGAGAGAATACATGACACATTCGTCTCTCTCTCTCTCCCGCCTTTTCTTTCTCAAATTCATCAGATGTACTCTCTCTCTCCTCACTTATTGGTACAAAAGATAATGTTGGCTAGCTCTGGAGAATCAACTCAGAAAGTTGATTGATGTAAGAACAAGCACTCGACCACTGACATGCACAATAACCATTCTATCTTTTTATCTTTCAGTTCTTAAATCAGACTAATGATGGTATTGAACTACTGTACTTAATAACTAGATTACACTGCTCCACTTTTTCACACACAAACAACACACACACAATGCCATTTTACCCAAGTGGGGGCCTTAGTTTTATTGCTACGGGTAAAATCAAAACAAAAAGACACAAATTTCTCGTTTGCTGCGAGGTTAAGTTCTCAAGGGTTGACTCACTCCCGTTAGAAAGGAGAGAGGAAGGTTAAAGATTACGACACAAAAACTCAGGCAGATGTACAATTAACACACAACACAGAGAAGGTTCAGACCAAATTCACCAACCCATAAGTTACAGCATGATCAATCTCCATCCTTAAATACTCACACCTTAGTCTGGTGAACAAGAAATTTACTCCGCTTTATCATCTTTTGTCCGCCCGGTAACAATAACCTTCAAAATTGCTGTTAAGCCACCTGACTAATATCCTCATCATCATCATCAAATAAGCTGCCAGCAATCTCAGCATTTTCCTTCATGACAACTGCACTCTGTTATGACATTGTATTGTTAGGTGTCATCACTTTACTCTGATGCCTCTGGACCCATCTCCAGACAGTGTTATCCTCGTCACCCACTGAGCCACACCCCTCTCCTGCACCACACCTTTGTCCAGACGACTCCTTTCCAGACATTTTTGCCGAGAGCCTCTCTTGAGAGAGCCTCTCTTGAGAGAGACAGATAGAGTCCATACTAATGCTACTAGGAGTAGCTGACTTAGAATTCACTCTGTCTTTGATCGTTTTGGTAAAAGGACATTGACTAGGTGAAACTAGTGAGTCTTCCTCCTTAACACTGCTGCTTGATGAGGATGAAAATGTCGAGTCCTGCGTGGATATGTTCTGAGTAGGTGTGTTACTGGTGGGGTCCCGGTGAGTGAGTTGAGATGAAAATGTGTCAGAAAACTTGCCTGAGCAGAGATTGGCAATGTGACCAGGGGAACCACCTGTAGTTGCCGTGGCATTGAGCATGTCAAGTAGAGCCAGGTCAGGAGAGCTGTGCTTCTCATGCATGTATATAAATCTAACAAAACAACAAAATAGTACATTATTCTTGAATTAGCTAAGTCCTCAAGTTGGGAATCGTGTCACACCCAAATATTGCCACACCAACAGGCAGGGTATTTTTCAGGGATTTTTTGGCGGCAAAATGTTTCTACAAAGGTTAGAATTAAGGTGTGTGTGTGTGTATGTATGTATGCGTGTGTGTGTGTGTGAGGGGAGGGGGGTTGGTAAAAGAAGGCCACCATTCCTTACCACATGCAAATGCAAATGTAAATTCTCTTGCTGCCGCTAGGCGGTCACGCGCACCTGGCAGAGCCAGGATGCCTGTGCACTAAGCAGGCACTGTGAGCCATGCAAGCAAAGCTCCTGGAGCCGGGCTAGGAACTCGCAAGAGAACAGATTTTTCCTCAAAGCAAGTGAGGTCCTGAGTTCACTCAGGCAATTTTTCCATCTGATTTTCCATCTGCCTCCCACCAGCCCCACCAGTCCACCCAGCTGTGATTGGGTACCTGGCATTTGCTGGGGTGCAAATTCAAGGCCTTTTCTCATGCAACAGCAATGGTCCAGGTGGGACTTCGGGTGCCCACACTAGGCCCTGAGCCCAGGACATAACCACTATACCACACAGCCACCACCCCTTACCACATATACACACACACACACTCATTTTTCCTCGTCCATAAGCTGAGTCTCATCTTTGACCATCCTCTGTGTGTTGTCCATGGGTGTGGCCTGCCACTGAGACTCCTCCCCCATGCTATCCGTCTGAGTGCCAAGAGCGTCTTGCTGCAATAACTTGGGTTGTTGAGCAGGAGGTAAGGATTGCCCCCAATGAAAACTCATCTCCTCATCCTGCCACCATCAGTCTCGCTATTCATGAATGCCAACCTCAACTTTTCCTTTTCTAACCTTCACCTTCATTTGACGCCTTTTTCATAGCTCTCTTGCCAGAAAAAAAAAAGGAGTATCTGCAATGTTTCATATCCAGAGCTAGGGAGATTATACTTTGATGTTTGCTAACTAGCTATCTCAACCTTGCCAAAAGATTTCTTAAATAGGAAGGTAATTTGCAGCAGAGAGTGTACCAATGAATAGTCTACATAGCCAACAATTTTTCATTATCATAATAATACAGACTTAGTTTGACATGCACCATTAATATCATTTTGTTGGGTAGCACAATGCCCAAGCACATTGTTTGCTAAGGGTAGAATTCATATATACATACATACATATATATTATAATAATATATATATATATATATATATATATAGACTTGGGTGAACTCCACTATTTTCTTGGAGTTAATGTGAAGCGGATCTCTGACACTGGTGACACATGGATTGGCCAAAAGGCTTACATAGAAGCAGTTCTCCGTAAGTTTGGTATGGAAAACTCAAAATCTGCCAGCATACCAGTTACTCCGGGAATCAAGCTGATTAAAGCCACTGAACAGTCAGACACTGTTGATATTACACAGTATCAGTCAGCAGTAGGAAACTTATTATATTTGTCTGGATGGACAAGACCAGATATAGCCTTTGCCGTCAGAAATGTGGCAAGATTTTGTTCAAAGCCCACAATGGGGAGCACTGGGTTGCTGTGAAACGTATTTTTAGATATTATTTGAGAGGCGCTGTCAGTTATGGGCTTCAATATACAAAGGATGGAGATAATGCAGCTATCCTAACTGGTTACTCTGATGCTGACTGGGCGGGAGACATTAACGACCGCAAGTCTACATCTGGATATCTATTTGTTATAAGTGGAGCAGTAGTCAGCTGGAAGAGTAGGAAACAGACATGTGTGGCAT
>WLWD01003411.1_pt1 | contig 26456 bp, 14 predicted proteins | sample 6712731 | NCBI WGS metagenome assembly WLWD01 (sample SAMN12718690, study PRJNA576275) | sponge metagenome | isolation source: marine sponge | host: Mycale hentscheli | place: New Zealand: South Island, Marlborough, Capsize Point | collected 2014-11-01 | reverse complement strand
GGTTATTTAGAAGAGAGGACATGGCACTCCAGTAGAGAGGTCAATGAGAAGGCACAGCTCCTTGGATCCCCTTGATAGTATTGCATACTTCAGAACCTTTCATTTCATATTGTATTTGATTATGGCCCTGCTACTATGGAGTTATGATTTATAATATTTAGTAATATTTTTTAGAAAGTGAACAAATATTAATTATCTGCACTGCTGCTTCTGCCCTACAGTACTGGTAGTCCTTTGAGGTGAAAGCTCTTTGAGGTAAATTGTCTGGTACAGTTAATTGGTACGTGTTCAAATTGTGCGCGAGTCGCGTACAATAGTCAGTTCGCGGAGAGTAAATTGGATCGAGTTACGGGCGGGTTATGTGGTATTCTACTGAATCGCTTAATTACCGCAGGTTCCGGTGGTACTGCACCCTTAAAGTTGATTTTCTCTGCAACAAATGAGGCAATGATGATACAGCTCTACATACCGACTACTATTTGGAGTTATTCCGAAGCGGCCGAAGAGCTACTGCGTTGATTTTTTTCCAGTGGTAGCTTGCAGGCTTCTTCGCAACATTACAGAGCCATATTTCTAATATCAATATTCTTTTTTTGTAAATAGTAAAATTTTCATGCCGTTTTACTCATGCGTTATTCTAAAAACAAAACAAAAAGAACTCTCTATTACTTCATTTTAAGGGAGGTATGTTGCTTGTGCACAAAATTTGGTTTCAATTCAGTGATCCAGTTCCACGAAATATCAATTTTATTTCCAGTTAACAATTGATTTGCAATTTCACCCCGCTCCCCATAACGTTGAGCTCCGCAAACACGCAATTTATTTGGTAGGATAATCAATTGACTTGTGGCAGCTCTAAAAAGAGACCAGCTGTAAACAACAAAATAAGAAATACAATAATGAGCTATGAGATAACAGTTGTGACCTTGAAAATGGTTAGTCCCTAGAGCAGAAGTGACGGCGTATTCCCGATGTTGCTTGGAGTTGGTTGCTCATTAGTTGGACCATGGTAGTCACAAAATTCAGACTTGTAGGCCATAGGGCTGAAGAATATAGCGGTAGCAACCCCGAAAGAAAGAACTGGAGTGATGATGATGGAGTCTATATGCAGCCAAGTCTGAATAGAAGGTTGGTAGAATAGTCGGAGCTGGTACCAGTCAGGATGGAATTGGTTACAGTTGAGACAGTTGAGTGTTTTAAACGCTCCCATGGTGCTTGAACAAGATAGGGACCAGCCTCAGTTCCAATATGTGCAAGTAGTAAGTCGAATGGATTGTTTGTAAGTGATGGTTCAGACTAGTACACTGATAAGTTTATACAGTTTATGGCTCTGGGATGTCTAGCGTGTCGATCCTGACCTGGCTGTCGTAGGGTATTAATGGTCAGATTTTTTGGAGGCCAAAGTAATGAGTCACGAAATCGGAGCGGGCACGTGCGAATAGATTGCTGGTGGGAGGTCTGTTACCGGGGCGTTACTACGTTATTGTACTGAATGATTAACAACCACAGGTTCTGGATGGTAGGAGTTAGCACAACCCATCGCGGGGGTGGAGTTTATTAAGCAGACAGGAGTGGGAGAGTGTTACCATTCGTAAAGGGGAGGGCATGTGTGGCGTTTGGGGATCTTAAAGTGGGGCGTGTTAAGAATTCTAGTCTGTTTTTACTTTCTTATGCATTTTTTTTCCTTTTCTCCCCTTCTTTGTCCATGTTCCCCCCCCTCCCTTTCCCCCTTTTTCCTCTTTCCTCTTTCTCCTCCCCTTCCCCCTATTCCCCCCCCTCCCCATCCCCCTTCTCTTTTTTTCCTCCCCCCCCCATCTCTTCCCCCCCCCCTCCTCCCCACACCTTTTCCTAGGCCTCTCATTCAAACAAACCTCCCCTTCCCTCCTTATTTCCGAGTCTTCACCCTCCCCCCAAATCCCCTTCTCACTGCGTGACGGCCGCTCCCTGCCCGTTTCTACTGTCGTATCCTCCCCTCCCCCCCATCCACCCCACCTGGGGGCTCGAACCTTTAAGGGCGGCCACACATAGCAACGCGCACTGCCTGTAAGGACATTAATTTATTCCCCGCCAATACCCAACCATTCGATAATACGAAAAATGAACTGCATCACGAGAATTTTTCAATATCTTCTAAATAGAAAAAATTGCGAATAAATCATAAAATAATATTGAAATGGGGAAAAAACTCATCTTGCAGTAGAGTATCGGCTTGGCTAGTAGTACACCAAATTGCGGAGCTCCAACTTACCGCACCGCTCCAAAAAAGTGCTACAAAGTTTTATAACCGATATGTCTTCCAGATTCGCTCTAAAATTAGCGAGCGGCGCCTTCGGCAGGTACTTTGTCCTTGTGTTGTAGTGGAGAAGCCCCTGTAAGTATACAATAGTAGTAATCGTGCATAGCAACCATCAACAAAAAATTGTGTAGGCGGTGTGCGGCCACCCATAAAGCAATTTGACACTCAAGTTAAAAAAACAACACATGTTAATTCACACCTTATAAATTAAGTACATGACATGGTGGGAACATTTTAAAACCACATATGTGATGAGTAGAGATGTCTTCATGTCTGTACCAAGTTTGTAACCAGTAGAACCTGTACTTTGGATGATAATAATGAAACATTTAAGCTGGTTGCACTGTATATCCAGTGAACAAGTGTGTAAAGTGTTGTGTATTGCTAAAGAATAGCACAAATTATTTAAATATATTATTAAATGTTAGCATTCAAATTTAAATTGCGGTTTGCTTTAGCTAGGCCAGCTCACTTGCCATTTGTACTAAGCACATCACTGGTATGCATTACCTGAGCCCAGATGAATTAGGCACATTTCAAAAGTCTATACGTGTATGGTCTATTGATAAAAAAACATTTGCACTCGCCTCACGATCACATACTTATATTTTGGTGTGGGTTGCAGGATGTGGCAGCAGTTTCAAGTTTACCAAGATCTGCAGTTGCAAGTGTGGAATCTATTAATACACAGAAAGGTGAGAAGATTTGCCAGTAAACGCTTCTTTTCAATGCAACTTGTAATCTTATTATTCATTCTTTGTAGATAACTTACCAACATTAGAAAAAGACAGCATCAGCATTGTTGCCAGAAAACATAGCAAAAATCAACTCTTCATTGAGCAGTCAGTTTATTCCCATTGGATTAGTATAGCATTGTATGATTTGCAAGATGATATACACAGACAACTGGACATCAAAAAGGAGGTACTGACTGAGAAGTTTTTGGGTGTACCATTTAAGGTTGGGCGATATTGGGGTATATTGTATCACGATATATTGTAGGGTAAATATCGCAATATAACTATGTATTGACTACAAACTGGATGATTATGCGAAATCAATTCGTTAGTTGTTGTTTTAATGTATACATGTTAACATGATAATTCAATCAACTAAATAAATACAGAAACATGATCAAAAGTCCAGTTCATCTACAAGTTCTTTGAAAGAAAAGTTAACATCTCAACTTTGTCAGGAGTAAGGTGAGCTCTTAGAGGAGTCAGTACATTTCCTGCTGTACTAAATACACGTTCTGAGCTTGCACTTGTAGCACAAATGCAGAGATATTTTTGAGCTAGTAGAGATAGAACGGAATACTTAGAACAATTAAGTTTCCACCATAACAACGCATCTTCTTCGAAATCAAGTTTGGTCTCTGCTTTATATTTCTGCAATTCGTCGTGGAATTTTTGTTGCGGTGACATAACTTGTTCCAAGTGTTCGTCTTCTTCTTCTTCTCTTCTTTTGTTCTCTCTGCTTTTAAACAAACTTCCAAGGTTTCGTCTCTTCTTTGGTGGTTCACATGAAACTTCATCTGTAGTACTAGTTGAAAGCACCGGTAAGACTTTCGAGCTGTCAAGTTCCAGGTTAGCTTCAACATCAACTAGATCTTCAGCACTCATATATTTGCTTTTGAATCGAAGGATGCTATGTTCAAAATACTAATGCATTCTTCACTCAAATAAGAGGTACTGTAACGGTGACGAAGATCTACTTTAATCTTTCTTTTGATATCGCCTGTGAGTGTGGAGTCAGAGTCCTCTTCCTTCAGTATATCATTTTCTATCAAATTGACTATCGGCATAACAGCTGACACGGTGACATAGGTTTCTCCTGAAAGAAGGTCAGTAAGATTCTTTAAAGGCTCTAATGCTGCATTGATAGACTGAAGAACGTCGATGTCTTGCCATGTGGGGACAAGGTGAGAGGTTTTTCGATCTACACCCAAGACTAGGCGAATGGGTTCCCTTTGCTCCAGAAGACGTTGCACCATTACTCCAATAGTTCCCCATCTTGTTGGACAATCCTATATTATACAAAAAGAAAAAAATTAAAACAATAGTCACTATCATGATAATTAAACTTACCGATATTAGGGAATGTTGTTGAAGATTTAGGTTAATCTGAGCTTTTGTAAACTCTCTTTTTCTCTTCCAACTGCCGGAGAATGCTGCCACAATTTTCCTGCACAATCCCAGTGCCCTGCTACACCTGGAATCATCTTTAATAGCCTTTAAAACACCTAAGTGGAGATTGTGTCCAAAGCAGGACAGTCTTGGCCAACTCAGCCTTCGTGCAGCATTCACAATATTACTACCACTGTCGGTGGTGATACACACTTGACATTCTGACTTCAAATTCCACATGCTTAATGTCTCTTCCATAGACTCGGCAATCATTTCACCTGTATGATCTTCTGGGAGATACTTGGTCTGGATACATCGGGCTTGGAGTTGTCAGTCTTTATTTAAGAAATGAATTGTATAACTGATGTAAGGAATCATTCCTTGACTCGACCAAAGATCACTGGTGGCAGCAAAATCAGTAACTGAAGCTAGCTCACTCCTTATTTTCTCTCTTATTTCAGTGTAAAGTTCTGGGAGGGCAGTTCTTGAAAAATAGTTTCTACTCGGTATCTCATAACGACCATCAAAAGCAGCGAGGAGCCTCTTAAAGCCAGCTTTCTCGACAGAATGTAAAGGCAGGCAATCCTTTGCTATATAGTAAACTACTGCATCAGTCAGGTCTCTCCATCTCTTACCCTTTCTTTCATACTTCTGGCTTCTTGTAATCGATTGGGTAAGTGTTGGCTGGTTGATTGGCCGTAGCGTCGAAGAAGTAGACGGTAATTGAGACTCCTGCAGTCGACGAGACTCCATCGCAGCCTTCGCTTCAGCGTACAATTTAGTGTGAGTTGACCGTAGATGAGACAGTAAGTTGGTGGTGTTCCCGTTCTTCGCCGCCACTTTGCGGAAACAAGTACGGCAAACGGCATGGCCCGTGTCGGTAACTTCTCCGCTCGTACCTTTCTCCAAACCGAAATAATTCCACACGCAACTCTTGCTTCCAGGCTTTCTAACCAGGTCCGGTCGCTCAGCCATTACTACTAAGCTCAGTTCTCCAGAAAATGAGCACATGCGGTGCTGATGACGCGGTATTTCGGTAATTGAGCAATGCAATATTGTACCGCGGTAAACGAAAACAATCGCGGTATCCACTAAATACCGGTATACCGCCCAACCTTAGTACCATTTAACATCCAAGCCAATGTTTTAAGCACCAGCAGTCAGTTGGCTAAGAAAGCAGCTAATCCAAGTGAGTACGCCCCATTTTTACATGGCATACACAGAGATTCTAATCTTAGGAATGCTGAACTGACATATTCAATGTTATATGCTGCTTCCCTTAACCGACTGGTTCCTACTGAGCACTGTTCATTCAGCCATCAGGGTCCTGTAAGAAAAAAGGAAGGAAAACCGGGAAATCCAGAAATGGCGGACATACTTGGATTACAGTTTGTGAATGATATTCCAGGAAAGATTATGTTCGTGGCAGATCTTAAGAAAAATGAACTGGAATTAGCTGTAAAGGAAACGTCTCTTTATGCTAAATTTGCCTCTTTGGATAGGAACTTTGATCCAACCAATTGTTACTTGGTCTTGCGGTTGGCTGCAACAGCTGATTCAAGTAATTTGATTGTTTTTGTCATAGCTGAAAAAATCCTGTGGGCTATTCTTGTTATCAAGGGTGTAAAACCCTGGGATAGAACTCTACTTGCTACTGTAGCTATAGCCGTCACAAGCCTTTCCATAAGTCCTGTAGTGTATAAAGTCCTGTAGTGTATAAAGTCCTGTAGTGTATAAAGTCTTGGAAACTCCTACTCCGTTTAGTGACAAAATGTTTAAGGCCATTGAAAATGAATGCTTCTTGTAGAGTTTTTTGGAAGAAGACAGCACTCAGGTTTTTAAATTGTTTGATCAGAAGGACAGCATATACAAATGTAATGAGGAATTAATGAAAGTGGCAGGCATTACAGTGAGCTTAGAAAATTTGACTCAAGATGGCAACTTCTTTTGTTTGAAGTACCCGTGGCTTCCTGGTAATCATTAACCCAACAGCTTAAAGCAGTTTCATGGAATTGTTTACATGTTGGCCAAAGTCCACGAAGCTGGATACGTTCATGGCGATGTCCGCATACCAAATCTCATTTTTGGTCCAGATGGAAGTAGCTGGCTCATTGACTACGACTTGGCGAGATTGAACAATCAGGGTAGTTATCCAGCGAGGTATTATTTTAACGAGTCAATACGCCATCCAGAGGCAAGAGAAGGTAACATTGTTCGACAAACACATGATCGATATTCCCTGAAGTTAATTTTGTGTCATTTGTTTGGAACTGAAGCCAAAGAGATTGTCAATAGACTTGAAACCAATGAAGAATTATCAGAAATTGCCGAAACACTTGCTTAGTCATTACTTGACTATCACTTTTATTGGTTGCTTTGTAATCACCCCTCTCAGATTGAAATAATGTTGATTGAAGGATAAATAAGGGGTAGGTAAATGGAGGGATAGGTGGATTGAATTGATAAGTAGAGGAACAGATAGAGTGAGGGTAGTTAATAAAGAGGCACAGATACACTTATTTACATTTCATTTTCCTCTCAATACCGCAGTTGCAAATACTGATACCGATTAGGGTCATATATTTTTTAATGCTCTTCTTGAACTCTCTTCCAGCCAACTTAATTGAGAGGGAAATACCAACTTTCCAACACTTTTTCAATGTTATCTTAAAATGGGTAAAGTTTTGAGGAAAACTGCATAGCACTTTTGCTCAGCATGGATGGAAGTTCATGTAAAACCACAATTTTCTTCATTTTCACCCAATACATTTTTTAAATAATGTATGTATGTTATTTTTAGTTTGAAATGTACACATTATAAATATCTTGCCAATGGTGCATTACAGAGCAAAACAACACAGAAATAATTGATCACCATAGATAATAGCATAATTTTATTTCAAAATTAACCACAAATTTTTGCTTAATTTTGGTATTATTTTGGCTACTTTGGGGAATTTGAGTTATTTTCTTAAAGTCTACCTCGCATGAACTAACTGATAGACCATTTCAATCTTCCAAATCACAGTCAAGACTACCATCGGCACCTTGTAAGTAGGAAAAACTTTCAACTGGAGCTTCAGAATTTTCAGTAAGAGCCTCAGCTAAAGCTTCAGTATTGTTGTCAGCTATAGCCACAGGCTCTGGATCATCAGCAACAGCTCCTGGGGTCTGATAAAACGAAGCAGTTACCTTCACACATGCTAGAACTATTTATACAATCACTGAACTAGTCTTTTACTAACATATTCACCGTAGCAGACACTGTATCAACGCGAAGAACCAGTCGCGGAAGAAGCTATCTTTGAGCTAAATTTCAGTGTGTGTGTGTTGTTGTTGCTGTTTTTTGTTTTGTTTTGTTTTTTTGTTGTTGTTTTTTTTTTTCCTATAACAATTATAGGAGGTTTAGCAATTGTAATTAAATATAGATACTATACCAGTTTCATCATAAAAATAAAACAATAAGTTGATCATATTTGATCAATTTTTCTACTGTGTGGGTCTCATAGGCAGTATTATACAGTACAGATACCGTGCTGATATTAGTGTATTTAGCAGATACCTATTATGGTGTAAATATAAAGTTTGGTAGTTTCAACTTCTTTGTATAGTAACAACAGTTTAATGTACTGGGTATTATTGTGGAATAATTGATATGAGGTAATATTTAAGAAAGAATATGATGTGTCTAATGTGGTGGAACACCCACCACACTCGCAGACTGCACCCACAGGACACACCTCAACTTCTGTGACACTCTTAACTTCTGTGACACTCTTAACCGATTATCGCCGAATTACGCGTTTCCGCGTCAAGTACGAGGGTGCTTCACAGCGCGGGTTACGCATTTTTGCGTAACCGCCATAGTACCCGCTTCAATTAGCTACCAGCAGCAATCGCAAGTGTTTCAAGAGCTCCCACAACGCCGTAGCGATTCTCCTGTGAGGTAAGTGTAAGGGAGACAAGGTTTTAATGACCCTTACCATAGAAATTTTTTTATTATTTGTAGATTGAAATTGTAGCACTGTTTGTCTATAAAGAAAATCAAAGTTACAAAAAAAATATGTATAGCTATAACTAATAGACAAAAATATTTATCAATTATTAATATGATATGAAGTTGTCAATAAAATTTTAAGACTGCCAAGAAGTCTTCATAGAGGGCAGTGATGAAGAATTTTATGATCTCAAAGAAATAGAGATAGAATAAGGCAGAAGACTTCTCAGGTGTAGAGGTCCGTGGCCAAGAAGTCTTCATGGAGGGCAGCAATGAAGAATTTGATGATCTGGAAGAAATAAAGGTTGAAAAAGGCAAGCTATTTTAGCTTCGTTTGTTCATACACAGAGGGTTATATAGATTTTGAACACTAACCACAAAAAAGGTCAAGTTATTATTGCATGAGGGCACAGACTTTCTTCCTCCCAGTTCTCCCCTACTTGAAGGTGCCCATAAAATGGATTTCTTAGGAGAAAGTTGCTCAGGTATGAAGAGAAGGATGTGCAATCTATGTCAAGAACAGTAACAACAGACACATCATGGTACGGTACAGTGGTGATTATGGAGTGTGGCTTTGTCACCATGGGAGTTCAATCAGACTGCTTCATAGTATTATCAGAAAAATATCCTAGAATGTGGGCAAACAACCAGTATCTTATTTAATTTGGGGGGGGGCCCCCTTGCTATGTTATATGGCTCACACAAAAAAAAAATAAACAGCCAAAATCCATAGTTGCTGAATTATTTCAAAGCAAGCGGCTGGTGAACATTTAAAACAACAATATATAGCTATTAAACATGAGGTCTTAGCCTAAACTTTTACAATACTGATGCTAACAATGGTATACTTACCTTGAAGCTTGTAGTTTCCAATGAGTGCGCACTTCATACACTTCAAACGCCTAGAAACTAAACAAAACTTAGCCCGCGGGTAGAGGAAGGCTTTCGCTTCAATTAGTTAATACATCGCCGTCGGTTACTTCGAAGCGTATTGCCTCTAGACAAGAAAAAGCTCAGGCGGTTCAAGCCTCGAGGTGACGGTCACGATTTCTTGTAAACAATTTCGGAGTACGCGCACGTAATCGCGAATTTAATTTCCGGCGTTAATCGGTTAATAATGTATTCCCTATGGCTCTCCTGTTAGGTGCAGGCCGAAAGCCGCTTGCACGCGCGTTTAAGTTCCTGGAAATCACGTGACAGTTTAGCAGGCGTGGCTCTAGGCTGCTGTGTGGTAATGGTCGCATATCAATATTATGCACAACTTTAATAACTTCGTCCGGTAATGATCGTCATTTATAGCACGCGCGTTTAACGTGTGTGGTTCGCCTGGCCATATGGAATCAATGAAAATTAATGATGTACAAGGTATGATTAGTTTAAACATAAGATAAATTACATTAAAAAAAATTTTTTCATGGTAAAGTTTTAGGCAGGTGTGATTCTTGTTTTAAGTCCAAAAAAAGTACGAAGTATTGCCGCATCCAGCACAGTCACCATGAACAGCAGGCAGCACCATGTTGTTCTTGCTTTGAACAGGCTCTCTCAGCCACTCACTGTCGCATAACACTTGGCCATCTGGAGGAAGGTGCATACTGGATGACGAGGAATCTGCAGAAAAGTGATAAAGTGCCATCATGTTACTTTGATTTGTCATCAGTTACTTTCACAACACATAATACTAACATTGAAACCGATCCCACATGCAGTATTTCCCATCTTGGGCCCCAATGTCCCCAGGACTATGGTGAAGGTTTTTTACTGAATTACACTGCTGATAAGTGGGAGCTATGGAGAAAATGCTTTGAAAATCAAACAGGGGCCATTCTCAAGTTATCTACTAGTAGTAACAAAAACAAGGAATCTAACTGTGGAGTGCTAAAGAAAGGGACAGACATCTTTACGTATAAAGTTAGCTGGAGGCAACAGTACACTTGTTTTCGAGGAGGGAACCCACGTCATAAAACTAACGCCTCTAAAAATCCAAGAAATGCCCCAGGATCTAGAATAAGTGGATGTCAAGCAACACTGAATGTCAGACTACTTAAGCTAGAACACACAGCTATTCTTCATATACATTTTCCTTTAGCAACAGCTCACAACGGGCATTCACTCAAGTCTCTTGCTGACATGCATGCATACCAACCTCTCCCAGAGATAGCTGAAAGGATAGAATCCTTGGTTTGCAACAGCCATTTAAACCAAATCAGCCTTAAATTGTCACTCAAAGAATGGGTACACAGAGAGGTGATTCCAAAGCATATGAAAAATGGCATACTTGAGGAAATGCCCAATGAGTTTGATCGTCGCTACTACCCAACCACCCAGGACCTAAGAAATATAACAAAGGGAGTCATCAACAAAATCAGAAAAAACACTTTTGACCAAGATGCCCTTGAAATACTGTTACATGATGAAGTCAAAAGAGACAACCAGTTTCAATATTTCCTTCGAAAATACCAAGATTTTGAAGATAACGAAGTTGAAACGTAAGAACTAACACAATAAAGGAAACCCAGAATCTCATTTTCACCCCCCAATCAAACAGTTCCCTTTCCTGTACAAAAAGTTACTTCCTTCGCACTCACACCGTCAGTTTACTAATCACCTTGCCTAACAAATGCCTCCTCCCTCCTCATAGGCAAAATGTAACCCTATCTATAGCAAGACCTTTTCCCCACTACAAACTACCCACTTCCCATAACTTATGTGTTTACTCCTCCTACGCAAACACAGCAACACAAGTGCTATTTTTTTAAAATTATTTTTCATTTATTGTCTAATATAATAGGGTTAAATAGCTATATTGGAAATGGAAATATACACGAAATAACAACAACAACAAAATACTGTTTCTCTTAGGATGTTAAGAGTTTGCGGCCACATTTTTGACATCATCCATTAATAATGAAACAGTTTTAAGTTGTGGAAGTTCAAAGCTATTGCTAGGTGCCTCTAGTCCACTAATTAGATTGATTCCATAAGCAATTGAAGCATTCATAGTACTTAATCTGGGTTCCTTTCAGCTTTTCACCAAGGGGGGGGGAGAAATTAGATAATGTTAATTTTGAGGGGGCATACAAACAAACATTACATTCTAACAGGAAGGAGGATTTGGTAGAACTTGGAGTACTACCCTTCAGCTCACAAGAGAAAAATTTAAAACAAAATTACGTGTTTCATTAAGTTCATTACAATCAACAGACAGTACTAAATGCGACATGACATTTATGGGTATATAATACTTTATTTATGTGCATTATTTTCTCGCTTTCAACCCTTGAAAATATATATGTACCAGTATAATACATCTCTAAGTATGACATTCTTATGACTGTGTGTAACAGAAGCACTCCCGAGGACCTTTCACCTCCCGAGGATCTTTCACCACATAACTATTCAGCTACTGACCACAACAGCACCACCACAAGTAGTGTTGAAAATTCATTTCTCTTAGTTCTACAAACAAATAGCCAAAAGGATCATATGAAGAAGTATGGCAACAGCATAACACTAATGGATGCAATTTATCGCACAACTAAATACGGATTTCCTTGCTTTTTTCTGACCGTAAGAACATCCATTGGAACTGGCATGGTCATTGCAACCATCATTCCTCAACATGAGAATGAGGACATGATCACTGAAGGTCTCAGCATTCTCAAGCAATGGAATCCTGAGTGGTCACCTAAATATTCAATGACGGACAAGAGTGATGCTGAGCTTAATGCCATAAAAACAGTATTCCCATCAACCATTCGTCTTTTGTGCGATTTCCATCGAGCACAAGCCTGGGAAAGATGGGTGAATAAAGGCATGAATGGCGTACAATATCAACACAGAAATGAAATTCTCGAACATCTTAAAAGTTTAGCGTATTCCACATCAAGTAAGTTTTACATACAATGGTCAGAACTACATGTGATAGACAAACGTATTATCAAAAAACTAAGCAAACTAAATTCACAGCATACAGTTACCATCTGAAAATAGAGCAACAACTTGGTAATTTTTCATTAAAATCCATTTCCTAAATCTGATCACTAATTATTTAATCCCTACACTGACGGATTTCTGACCAAAATATTTTTTTTCCTTATTTTACAATGCCACAATTCGGTAAAACAAAAATGTATACTATAGCTTCTGTCAAGAGCCTGCAATACAACCATTCTAAAGAGCAATTTATAATGACTACAGACAGTAGAACATGGTTAAAACAATCCGACTCACATATAACCCTTTCACCGCTAAATCTTTATCAGGCACAAGAAAAGTTATAACAAATCATAATAAATCAACAAAAGAGAAAATTACCTAGCAACTATGCTGCATACAGAAAATAAAGCTGAGGGGGAGGGGGGGGGGGCAAAATGGGATTTTAGAGATTGTAGGGGGGGGGGGCAGGCAAGCTTTATGACACCTTTTGTGAATATTTTACCGTATCACACTTCTAATTCTAAGAATAGCAATTGCAAGAAAAAAAGACATGTGAGTAAAAAAGCTAATGTTTCAAATAGCATGGAATACCTAAAAAAATCAGGGATATACACCATAGTGGCAGGACAGGCAAAGCTGTCAAGTAAGAACTATAATAATAATAACAATAATCATAATAATCATAATAATAATTGTCATAATCATAATAATTATAATCATATAATTATAATCATAATAATCATCATAATAATAATATTGTTATTCAGGGATTTATACCAGATTTTTGGCTGGGGTAACTACAACATGTGTACCAAAAAAAAATTATTTAGGCCGAAATTTCAAACTTCCATTAAGTCAGACGCATCAGTTTGTGAACTTTTTACAAAAGCAAGCAATGAATGAGAAACAAGTTCAGAGCTAGATAACTAAATTTTATATCTATGTAATGCCAATATTTATACTGAATACAGAGACCCAGTTTGACGAAGTTCTTTGTATTATAAAGGCTCAGAATTGGTACAAAGACAATTTGAAACTTCAAAACTACCTGGATAATGAATGGCTCAGCTGCACTGAAGTAAGCAAGTTATGGAAGTATATATAGTCAGTATATGTGTCTGTTCATGAGAATAGCTTGTATTATGCAGCCCCAACATGTTTTTCTAAGCTGCACTCGGTTGAGTGATAAGCTTCAACCGACACTGACATATTCATGGCACTAAACTATTCCTCTTAGGCTATTTTAGCACTTGTTAATCCTTTAACAATACTGATTAATTGGCTTCACCTGGATTTCCAGTGGATAATCACTATACATATGTGTACTATGTATATGCACTACCGTATAGCCGGAAATATTGACAAAGAATTTAATTTGGTGATGTGGCGGTTTTGGTCCTAAATAGCCAATAAATAAATAGTCAACAATGTTCCTCTTGACGATTGAAGCTACCTGATCTCAGTGTATAACCAAACTTAAATCCGTCTATAGCATCTCAATGGCAAATAGTAAAATATAAATCCCATCAATAATTCTGGCTATACGGTATGCAGGCTTTTGAAAAAAACAAAAAAACAAAAAAAAACAAAAACAAAACGGAACGTATACAAATATTTAAACCATTATGCAGTAGAAAGTCAGTTATTCGAACAATTGGGTCCGAGCAGGCATGGAACACGCTCATTTTCAGTGCTGGTGCCAATTTACATGCTATTTAATAATTTGCTATAATTATTAAGCAAAAATAATAATGTGGCTGTATAACTGTTTTTTAACTTGTCCGACATTCAGAGTGGTGGGGCTAAACCCTACCAGCTCTAGTGGTTGCTCTGGCTTTGCCAAGCCGGGTGGTGTCAGATAAGTGAAGTGCTCAGATTACTGAACAACATAATAAAAAGTTTAGTAGAGCACTACCTAAAGGATGCAATTTTATGCTCGCTCATGCTGCTAATATATTTTGAGTGTTTGGTTGACAGACCCTTTTAAATAACTGACAGTCAACTATTTGACTTTGTACTGTACAGTGAAACCTCTCTAATTCACACTCCAAACTTTAGAGCAATTCTATTATTTAGGCAGCTAAAGCAGGGTAAATGAGTGGGTGATTTAAGCATTTAGTGACCCTTCCCAGCAAAATTATTTTAAAATACAATATTGATTTAATGAGATACAGGCACTATCAGAGTTGCAGGCATCCTTTGGTCCCAAAGAGCCCAAATAAAAACAACTATTATATGTACATTATTGTATATGCCCATACCGAAGAACACAATATGATAGGATAATTAATGAAAATGTGTGTAAATGTTCTTTGTGTTTAGCTATGGGCCCACTATTGCCGGCAAAGCTTTCATAATCAAGTGGACACCAATAATATCACAGAAGCATTTAACAATGTGCTACGACGAAGGTACCTTCCACTTCGACAAGATACAACCGTGCATGCATTTGTGCAAATTCTGACTGAGGTCGCATTCCCTGAACTAGAGAGCAACTACGTGCAGTCCATCATTAAACAGACTCAAGCCTATCGTAAACCACGTTATGACATACCGTTGTATTTAGAAGGAAGACCTAACAAAATACAGAGCCTCTGCATGCTCAATATTGAACGAGCAAAACTTATCACCAAAAAAGATATTCATGAAGTTCAAAGAGGAATATTTGAAATCAAGTCAAAAGGCACAAATATATGGAGCATAAATGTCACAAGTGGGAAGTGTACTTGTCCGGCATTTGAGTCGAGTCACACTCCATGCAAACATTTCTTCGCAATATTTCACCACTACCCATCATGGAGTTGGAACGACTTGCCCGCAAGTTTGACAGAATCTAATCACATGGTTCTTGACACCATTAGTGAACCACCCTCTAATGATATCAGCACTAACTCGCCACTAGTCACAGTTACCACCAATAGTAACAGTCAAGAGCTGCCTGGAAAAACTAAGACAACCGCCAATGTGATATACAGGCTACAAAAAAATATTGAGGAGACAGTGGCCAGATGTCGAACACTAGCTTTTTTTACTAGCGACGTTACAGCTCTTGAAAATGCGTTAGCACACTGTGAAGCAGCCAGAAATACACTAGCAACATCAGCAATATCAACACAAGACAATCTTCCTCCAATTATTACTGCAATTGAAAAGGCTGGAGTGGAAGATTTCAAGAAAACTAGTAAACACTTTCACCGAACCAGTATTAAACACCAAGCATCCACTAGGAAAGTCCGAACAACAACTGGTAGGGCAAAGGTCATGAAAGAACCATTACTAAAGGGATGCAATACTATAGTTGGCCGACCTAAACTCAAGAAAAAAAAATTAGAAAAAAGTGCTTTCCAAGACAAATATCACAGATAAACAGAGAAAAATTCATAAAAGCAACAAGAGTGTTACGAAAAGGTACGTGAATTCAGTACAAACATTACTTCAACCCCCAGGGTAATTATTTTTTACCTACGTATGTTTGTTGAGCAGATTTAAAAAAAATAATGAGAATATTTAGCATCTAACAAACAAATGAGACATACTAACTAATAATTAACAAGGTTTTACATTTTGCCACCTAAAATTTTGGACGTCACTCAGGTTCAACAAATTGTTACATAAGATTTCTCAATGGCTCCACTCAGCTAGTTAAATCTATATTTTTAATTAATTTTTTTTCTCGAAAAATTATTACTTCAAAACAGTGATAAGAAGGAATTTTAGAGTGCCTCATACTCAATTTCTGTAACAATATTATTGCAGACAGACAGCTATTCAGCAAACTTCTACACACAAAGTAACTGCATCAGAGTTAATGGAGGTAATTATATAAAAAAAAAGAATATGTATATCACAAAGAGATGTAATATATTTTATCCCTCACACTATCTCATATACTCACTTCACTTGTAGGGACTGACCAGACCATTCTCTCGCTTTGTAAAGCTGGATCCCACCATCTCTGATCTTTCAATTCCAGAACTAAAGAAGAGAATACAAGATGAGCAGATAAGAAAGAGTACGAAAAGGGCCAAATAAATTAAATATGGTTTCTGCCCAGTGGGAAGAATGGGACATGGAAAAAGCCAATGTGATTTTTTTTTTGATTACTCAAACATGCTTCGTTATTCATAGCCAGTGAAATGTCCCAACAATACATGAACTACCTTATACCTTATATACCTTATTGCTCAAGCAACTATTTGTGCCGCGATTGGTAATAATATTAGAATGTTGAAAGTCAATTGACATCAATATACGTAGTAATAAACTTATGTAAAGTACCACGTCGAGGAAAACTAGATGTTTTTTTTTTTGTTAATGGCATTATGAAACCTCACTCATTGGGCATTAATAAATCCAAATAAATACTTTAGCAAGTCATATTAACTGTTTAGAATTGCACTTATTAATGCAAAATGAAAGCAGAAAAAAACATCAAAATTATTAAAATTTTCAAAAAAACAACAACAAGTGATAATTGTTATTAACTTGTGTCAACATACTTACACATATCTTTATACACTTCAGGTAATGCAACAAGGAAACAAAGTGGTGTCTCGTCATGTGATTGTGCTGGATGTACTAAACAAAACTGCGGCAAATGTAAGATGTGTTTGGACATGCCGAAATTTGGTGGCAAGGGTAAAAAGAAACAGAAGTGTTTGCTAAGGAGATGTGAATTGTCCACTAATGCAGTGTCAATCGTGTGCACTAAACAAGACATTGAAACACTTCTTCCCTCCAGGTGGCTCAATGATAGGGTAAATAATACAAAACAATGTGGTGTGCTTTATTAACAATATTCAGAACTATGCCCATTTATAGATGACAGTGTAATGGCAAGAAAACACGTTACATAATAAGTTGGTGTGCAGATAAATAGTAGCATAAGAAAAGAGTTAGGCTAGCCAAACAAAATATTAATTTATGGGATGTATTGGTGCACCGGAAGTAGGTACAAATTTGTAAACACATCTGTATTTTTCTAACAGATTATAGATCGTTACTTCAAGCTACTCATTGACACATACAACACTGAGAATGAGGGCTACATACATGCTTTTAGCTGCCACTTCTACACAAAAATGGCAAATGTGGGATTCAATAAAATGAGTAGATGGACCAAGAAAGTAAGTTCAATGTCACAAATTAATAAACAGTTGTTTTTTGGTAGTTGCTCTTTTTTTTTTTTATTATTCTTTTTTTTTTAAATAACTCAATGTAGGTTGACTTATTCCATGCACAAATGGTACTAATTCCCATTCACCTTGGTGCTCACTGGGCAGTTGTTTTTGTTAATCCTGGATCAGATACTATTGAATATTACGACTCCATGCAACAAGAAAATGGAAAATGCTTATGCCTCATCAGGTAAATACTCTCTCTCTCTCTCTGGCTTTAAGCTGCATGCACATGTAATGACTGTTATATAGAAGCTTCTTGAACTGGGAAGAAAGCGAAGATGATGCAATAAAATCACGGTCATGGAATGTATCATCAGTGAAGGTAATGTTACAACAGGTATTAATAGTATGTCATCACATCATAACTTTTATACAACAGGGAATACCACAACAAATGAACAGTTACGACTGTGGAGTATTCGTCTGCATGGTAAGTAAATGTTATAGTATCAAGAAAGTGTCACAAACTCCTGTATTTGCAGTATGCTAGATGCAAAGTACTGAAAACACCTATGCTATTTTCTCAAGTAAGATCATTGTCAACCTCATGTTGATTAATATTATTTTATGAATATTTCTAGGTACATATGCCAGCAATCCGGACACATATACAGCAAGAGATATCACATGGAAATTTAATCACTTTACAAGTGCAATAAACTTGACACAAGCCATTCTGTCAAAATTAGTTTTAGTGCTATTGTTTTGTACTTTACTCAGTCTTGTCACTACACACACAGTATATGCCCTAGTTTAATCCAACACATTTGTGATTTTTTTATATTCCTGTCATGTACACAACACTTGACATACCTAAAGCGTAGACGTCACTGACAGGCACAAGCCGCTAACACACACTCCGCTCGTTGTAGTGACTCCGCCATCCCACCACAGCCTCTTCTCTTCAGATCGATAAAACACACAGCTTAAATTAAAGTCTCGTGAGTGAATAGGGGAATCCCAACATTTAAATTGGTACAATGACATCACTCTGCTAAGACCACCGCGCTAAGCGGCTTTCGGCCTGCACCTAACAAGAGCCATTTTTCAATTAACGAGCGCGGAGAATCCTGCTGCAGACGCAACTTTGTTTCAACCTAAAAGTTTACAGCTACTCTCTTCTTGAAACAATTGTGAAGTCTTTGTCAAGCTGCGCTTCTTTGCCACTGCTTTCCAAGTTTATTCAGGTAATTCTGTTAGTTTAGTCTGGGATCAGAGACTTTCTGATGCTAACTGAGAATGGAAAGGGTTACACTGTGCACTACAGTTAGATGTAATTTCTGTCCTATTTTTCTGTAAAAAGAGTCTGCTCGCTCGCCATGCATTTGCGCTATTCGAGCGCACCACTAGTTTATTGCTAATTGAAATGATTTAGCCGTAGCTCTCCACCACGTGTCGGTTAGTCGGCTGTGTGGTTGCAGCGATATGGAAACGTTGGAAGAAGTGTTGTGGAGGGCATTGGTTACAAAGCTCACGTGCAGAACGGCGGAGGGCAATTCTTTCGTTCGTGCAGGGAAAAGATATTTTCGTTTCCCTTCCAAGGGGAAGTGGGAAAAGTTTTGCTTTTATGCTCTCCCACTGTTTTTTGACAAACTTAGAAATAATCAAAACCTAAAAGTGTAGTGGTTGTACTATTGGAGTTCATAGTCGTATATGCAAAGCTCATTTAACAGCTGATCAATAACACACTCCGTAAGTAGTAAGTTCACGCCCTCACAACCAGTTCAAGCAAGGTCTCCAAAAGTGGATGTAGATATTCCCGCAGATCAAGCTAAAGCTACCACAGGCGGCAGTTGGGATTAAATTAAAAAATGTTTTAACCGCAACATTAGGCGGCAATTAAATTCTTTACGACTCAGGTCACGTGGATTCTTCATTGATTGCATTCCGCCAGAACCTGATAATACGGCGAGTGTCCCCAGACCCCAGATCCTCTTTTTTTCGGACGACGTTATGTGCAGAACGGCTGACCCTCACCTTTCACCTATAGAGCGCGGCTGATCATATAAACTTTGAACCTTAAGCACGCGCGCAAGCGCATATGGCTGACCACCGCTGCGTGCGGGGCTGACCATTTCTGCGGGGCTGACCATTGCTGCGGGGCTGACCGTTGCTGCTGACCGTTGTTGTGGGGCTGTCTCTGCGGGGCTGACCATCTCTGCATGGCTGACCATTGCTGCGGGGCTGACCATTGTTGGGAGGGGCTGACCATTGCTGGGGGCTGACCATTTCTGAGCCGACAGACCAACCTCAATCATGCTGAAGTACATGATCACTTGGAAAAATAGCTGTGGGTACACATCAATATTTTGCAACTGTAGTTTTTTAATTATAATACTTGTTCACACAACAATCAAAGGGTGTGGCTTCTAGTTTGGACGTAACTGCTTATTCTAAAAGTTGAAGCAATGTGTGACACATATTCTTAAGTCGACAGACCACAACTCCATAAAATTCATGGAGCAATCTACATGTGTATGTATCTAGAGTATCTAGTAGTGACAGTGAGAGCAGCATATAAGTACTTTTCCTGGGTCCATGCATTTCACTCACCTCTTCGCACCCCCCTCCCTTCCCCACCCATATTTGTTCATAGATTGTTTCTCCAATTTTGTTAGAGTAAATGGTAGCATTGTATTACTAGTTTCAGTACGATCAACGTGACGACTCAAGGCAGCACTAAGTGGTCACTAACTGAAGGAACCTTGAGTACTATGTTAGTTAGTCAACTTTATTCTGAAAATGCAGTCTGCTTGTAAGCTAGTATAACATTCATTGACAAAATACTAATGAACTATTCCATAAAAATAAAATACTGTAAACTTCCAGTATGAAGAAGCTTTTAAAGAGTTGGATTATGACAGTGTCAGTGATAGGTTTAATTGTCCTCAATATTCCAGTAGATTTTCCTTCAAACAAGGATTGAATTGTCACTGGAAACGTCCACAGCAATTCCTTGGACACTCTTGCATCTCAAACCTGTAACAAAGAAGGGAAAGTAATCACATGTTACTAAAGGTCCAGTGCTCCTTTCAGGAACACAATGCTGTTTTCACTACAGTACAGTACAGCACTTGATGTTACACTGCTCATCTCTACTCAATAAAGGTCTCAATAATTACCATTAAATAGGAATGCTTAATTAGAATACTAAAATATACATTATAAATGTAAGAACATAAAAAAAACAAGAAAAGTAAGATGAATGAAAGAGACCACAATGACACTTTATATACTGTACACATATTGTGGGGCCGGCCTCCACGAATGAGAAGAGAGGAGTAGAGGAGAAACAAGACGTGAAGAGAGAAGAGCAAAGATAGAGAAGAAAGACACTAGAACATTGTATATGTGTGTGTGTGTGTGCATGTGAACTAGATGTGTTATTTTTAGAACTTATTGGTTTTGTGTCATTTGTGTACACGTGGCAGGTCTCACGTTTTGTGCTCTGAGCCCGCTCAGGTGGCCTGCGCGTTATTATGTTATATATACGTTGGTTGAGTCATTTTTGTTCAGTTCGTTTTATGTTCCATCTTTCAGGTCCCCGGACCAGTGCGTATCTTAATTGAATATTAACTTAGTTGAGATATTCTTACCTGCGGGGAGCCTTTCTGCACTACGAACTCTGGTGGCAGTGACCTACAAAGAGGAAGGAACGTTTCACCTACAGTTGGTGCTAACGTGCTGAGACGCGTCGTTCTCCCTTCCCCCACACATATGTATGTGCAAGTGTATACAATATATAAGTTTGTACATGAGGAAACCAGATGTGACGAGCCCCACAACAAAAACTTTAATTTGTACAGACATAGCAGCAAAAGCTCTACAATTTACTCATGGGCTGATACAATAATTTGTAATAATTGAAACTATCATTTCTCAATAATTTTACATGTCAAAGTTGTTCATGTCATAGTTGTTCATGTCATAGTTGTTCATGTCATAGTTGTTCATGTCATAGTTGTTCATGCTAAAGTTGTTCATGCCAAAGTTGTTCATGTCACAGTTGTTCATGTCACAGTTGTTCATGCCAAAGTTGTTCATGCCAAAGTTGTTCATGCCACAGTTGTTCATGTCACAGTTGTTCATGCCAAAGTTGTTCATGTCACAGTTGTTATGTATGTGCATGTGATACAGAGAGTACATATGATTGCAACATTGTGCTCACATCTATCAGGGAATCCTGTACAACATGGCATCAAAATGTTGGATGGCTTCACTAAACTTTGCTCTAATTACAGAAATGGGTAACCATACCAAAATAGCAAATTGTAGTTAAAGAGTGATCCAATATAAAGTTACTTTTTTTCCAGTAAGAACAATCAATGACAGTGTTCTAGGTGATAAATATAAACAAAAAACGAAACGGCGATGATGCACGAAAATAAGAACAAATGAGCATGCGTGAATACTGATGATGAAATAAAGTGTAATGTTATAGTTGTTCTGACAGTCAGAGAAAACATAAAAGTATGAGAAAACATGAAGCTGTTGGCTTCACATAGGGTACTAACTGTTGTGGAAAAGGTCCCCCTATCGTCACGTCGTAATCATGTGAGCAAATAATTTCTTGCAGTTTGAGATAGTTTTGCTTGAGAGCAAAATAAGTAAATGATTCTACTAAACTTTTCTAAGCAGTACGAAACATCAGAACCATCTTTACATAAATATTTAGAAGAATACTTACATATGTTGCACTTGTAATACGTAACTAAACTATTTGTCGCTCAATGTAATACACGTACATTACATGTTATTTCACAACAATGGGCAATGTGCTACAGGAAGATTGGCCTTGCTGATGTAGATACAAGCATGAATATTGAAGAACATGTTTGCAGTAACATTTTTAACACATGGTGGAATTCTAACATTAAATTAATTTGCTTCCATCAGCTCAAGATTAATGAATGGCAAAGTAAACAAAATAGTTGATGGTCTCTTTCATATTTTGATGCACACAAACTTCCACTAACTAACAAAAGAACTGATGTGGAAGAAAGTGGGTAGAGAGAAAGGGAGACATCAACATGGGACAATCTAGTATCGCCAGACCCTTTACCTACCGCTACATGGGGAAAAGGTCTGGTAGACTGACATAGAACAGTTTGTTAACTACAATTCACATTATTGGTACGGTTACCATGGTGTCATCCTCCTAAACTACACATTGGCTGTCCGAGCTGATGTGATCCCGCGGTCATGTGTGCGCATGCTCCTTGCATGAGCCAGCGGTATGACCCTGGACCCACCCCCCTGTGTGGCCTTGGGGGTGAGAGACTCAGCAGGTCAGTGGCAACTAGCGTTAATTGACCTGCATTGCCAGAGTCCCCCCAAAGGGCCGCAGGAGGCGCCCTATACTCCCAAGGCTATAAGTGATAGGTTAGGAAAGGGGGTTGGCAGCTCTCTTACCAATGGTAGTAGGCTGTATACCTGCGACAGTAAGTACAGACAAGCATACACAGTGAGAATTGAGAGTTATGACAAGAGTAATGCTGAACGACCCTTGACCCCCAACCCTCACTGGCTTTGTGATGTGGCCATACAATGAATACATATTGGTTCCTTGGAGAAGGGAGTGGTGCCACTGACCTTGGAGCTGTGATCAGTGCCTGGTACCTGGATGACTCCAGCCACCATGTCTCTTGGGTAACCCGAATGGGCACAGCTCCAGTAAACCAGGACTGGTGAGTCCTGCATACTTTCACTGCACACTGAAGTCTAAATAAACTCCAGGAACACAACCTGGGAGGTAGCTGTAGAGTAAGGGGAGAGTGACCCCAGCAGTTGTTAATAAGTGAGGGACCACATGCCCAGGTAAGAAGACCTGAGCGAGGGCAGAGTATATGTATCGCAGTTAGTGATTAGCTGAAGGGCTGCTTGGCCTAGCAGCAGTGAGGGGCAGTACGCAGTAGTATTAGATGTTGAATGAAGGGCAGCCAGCCCTGGGCAGATACTTTAACACTCTTGCCATAGTCAAGTGGCTTGTGACTCCAAGACATATTCCTATAAACTAGTACTACTGTTCAACCCTTTCATGGTTGCATTATCTGCTCCACACCCCTATTCACATGGAACTTTAAAAGTTGGCATTAGCTATTAAGTCAAGTGACAGTGCCTTAGTAGTAACAGTCGGTGTGCCTAATGGAGGCAGCAACAGACACAAGTGAGAAGGAGCATGTCCTGATTGTGTGACAGGTTAATTGAGTGAGTGCCATGCAGATGCATACAGATGTGAGCCTGAGAACAGATAGGCAGTGAGCCTTAGAATGCATAGGCAGTGAGCCCGAGAATACATACATAGGCAGTGAGCCCGAGAATACATAGGCAGTGAGCCTTAGAATACACAGGCAGTGAGCCTTAGAATACATAGGCAGTGAGCCCGAGAATACGTAGGCAGTGAGCCCGAGAATACATAGGCAGTGAGCCCGAGAATACATAGGCAGTGAGCCCGAGAATACATAGGCAGTGAGCCTGTGACTAAATAGGCAGTGAGCCTGAGAATACCTAAGGCAGCAAGCCTGAGAATACATAGGCATCGAGCCTGAGAATACATATGTAGTGAGCCTAAGAATACATATGCAGTGAGCCTGAGAATACGTAGGCAGTGAGCCTGTGACTAGATAGAAGATAGGCAGTGAGCCTGAGAATACCTAAGGCAGCAAGCCTGAGAATACATAGGCATCGAGCCTGAGAATACATAGGTAGTGAGCCTGAGAATACATAGGCAGTGAGCCTAAGAATACATATGCAGTGAGCCTGAGAATACGTAGGCAGTGAGCCTGAGACTAGATAGGCAGTGAGCCTGTGACTAGATAGTAGATAGGCAGTGAGCCTGAGACTATATAGGCAGTGAGCCTGAGAATACCTAAGACAGCAAGCCTGAGAATACATAGGCATTGAGCCTGAGAATACATAGGTAGTGAGCCTGAGAATACATATGCAGTGAGCCTAAGAATACATATGCAGTGAGCCTGAGAATACGTAGGCAGTGAGCCTGAGACTAGATAGACAGTGAGCCTGAGAATACATAGGCAGCAAGCCTGAGAATACATAGGCATTGAGCCTGAGAATACATAGGTAGTGAGCCTGAGAATACATATGCAGTGAGCCTGAGAATACATAGGTAGTGAGCCTAAGAATACATAGGTAGTGAGCCTAAGAATACATCAGCATCTCCTGACCAGGAATGACCATCTCAAGCCTACGAACAATACGTCAGCACAATATATTGTCATTCTCTTTTCTCATTATATTGTATTCTAACCACCCTTTACCATACTATGAACTAATCATATTCATACATTTCCCATTGACTGTATCAACACCCTATTGTCATATAAGTGTAATGTAAACTGCATGTAATTTAAGGGTGCTGGGACAACGCCCACGCAAATATTCACAATAATTAGATTTTGGTTGCTAGGGATTACTAACTTTTTTCTTGGTGTTTGTAGAGCTACATCACAAAATATTCATCTATATTTAGCTGGCTGTTTCAAAATATTTTTTATATAAAAGAAGTATCATTATAATATATACATTCATAAAAATTATCACTGGTCATCACAATACTGTAAAATAAAAAATCTTGAGTGATATATCAGGAAGAAGTTTTGCACAAGAATAAAAAATTAAAATAATGGAGTCATTAGTGAGGTATTATTTACCTGTCAAAGCTTGGAGACAATCTGGGAGCCAGTGTCTGCTCTAGAAAGAAACAATACCGATAAAGTAAGCCAAGAAATACCATATCAAACAGCTGCGCTCTTTACAACTTAAAGCGGGGGCAGGGCCTCGGTTAATATGTAGTTTTATCAATTGGTGGGCGGAAAGCTTTGAATTACCCACGCAAGCTAAGTTAGCGGTCGTTTTTACTATAGCGAGCACGGCGGATTTTTGTGGTTATTTGTGGTGCATGCGGGTGCGCGCGCGTTGCTATGTCCCAGCACCCTTAAGTGATATCAATTGAGACCAATTTAACTTTGATTGGGGTCGAGGGCGCACAACTCTCACAGCCACCACTGCTTACAGCCTCCTGCAATCCGCGACGTAGGCATACTGTAGGGTAGCGCTCGTGTGCCGCAGACTCTGAGAAAGGAAGAGTTTCTCTCGCCGGTGTCACTCTGGTCCTTCGAACAACACTGTTCGGCTGTTTGACCATTTTGCGTCGCTCACAAAGCTCGCTGAACAGTTGCGCTCAAATAAGCGACTGCGCGGGTGGCAGACACTACTAGTCTGCCACATCGAATGGTCCTTCGAGCCGGATCATCTGGATACAGACTGAGCAGCCGAATTCCGATATCAACTACTGTGGACTTCCGACTTCGCCGTCATCCACGCCGAACCACTACCACGCGCCATAACTTTGGCTGACTCAGTGCGGATCTTGTGGAAATTCAAATTCCGCCCTCAGACAAGATCTCCGTATTTCCCTGACAGATTTCATCAAAATCTGATTTCACCTTTCTAAGCCAGTGGAAGTGTGGTGTTCGAGTTTCGCAGGGTTTTCAAATCCCACTAGAGTTATAACTTCGTTCGAATTTCCAGTCCTCAGCCACCATGAGCGACGTTCAAGCAATTCAATCACTAACATCAGTTAACTCGGTAAAATCTAAGAGAGCGTACCGCCGAGGGCAGATTACCAAAATCAAAGCCAAAATAGAAGACCTACGCAAGGAACGTTTGAAAAACATCAAAGCCATATACTATCGAGAACTGCAGCGAGATCTCTCCAGAGAAATCGAACTGCATGCAGCACTACAACTACAACTGGAGTTGCTGCTACGAGCAAACGTGGGAGAAGAGGATGCCTATCATGAGGAATGCTCAGGAGAAGAGGTGAAACGACAACACAACCAAGCCTTAGAACATATCCTAGAGCTCATCAGCAGGCACCAAAACTTCAATGTCTCTGTCAC
>WLWD01003405.1_pt1 | contig 26456 bp, 16 predicted proteins | sample 6712731 | NCBI WGS metagenome assembly WLWD01 (sample SAMN12718690, study PRJNA576275) | sponge metagenome | isolation source: marine sponge | host: Mycale hentscheli | place: New Zealand: South Island, Marlborough, Capsize Point | collected 2014-11-01 | reverse complement strand
TAACTACCACCCACACACCTCAGCGTTAACTACCACCCACACACCTCAGCGTTAACTACCACCCACACACCTCAGCGTTAACTACCACCCACACACCTCAAGTGTTAACTACCACCCACACACCTCAGTGTTAACTACCACCCACACACCTCAGTGTTCCTTTGAATGGTGAGGAGGTCAATGGGTTGAGTGATGACTCGATAATACTCGGGATACTCCTCACGCGACGGTAGTTGATAGAACGGTTCAGCAACTAAGTCACCGGAGTGGTCGTGGAATTTGAACACGGCAGCCATGAACTTCTTGACGGGATCGTCCGATGCAAGATACTCCTGGATCCAGGCCTCGGGATCTGGGATCTTAGCCGCAGAACTCTTGCTGGCAGAGCTAGTGGGTGTAGACCCCTTACGGATGGAACTTTTAGAGGCCGAACTTTTAGGGGTAGAACCTTTAGAGGCAGAAGCCTTAGGGATGGTAAGTTTGGGGACGGAAACCTCGGCCTCTTCTTGACTCCCTCTGATTTCTCCCGTGGTGATCTCGGACTTGCTATCAGCCTTGATGGACGCCAGATTAATCTTCAGAGTGGGGACTTTAGGTCCAGACCCACTGCTGGGTGCAGCGGAGGAATGGAGAGTGGGTGTGGCACTGTCCGCACCAGAATGCCTCCGGGAAGAGAGGGACAGACGAGACGTCGGGATGCGCAAGGTCAACTCTGTGGGTGACTGAAGAGACTCTGAAGAATCTGACTCACTTTCGTGGCTGGAGCTGGCAAAGCCGTAATCAAGCAACACTTGAGAGCATGACTTCTCCAGAGCTGCAGCTTGCTGGTACTCCGTGGAGCCGGGATGGAAGAATTGCCGAGTGTTGTCTAGAATGAGTTGGATGTCTTCCAGATAGGACGTCACGGTCTTATACTCCTCCATCTTTATCTTGTGCTATGGGGAGGGAAGAGAACGTTAGCATGTGCGTGTGTGTGCATGTGTGTGTGTTGGATGTGTGTGTATGTGTGCATCCTGATAATTACACTGTGTTCAAGAGTCCCAGGTCCAACACTTGTTGGCTAACATTTCTGGCCATAAGTTCATGGGTCTATTGAAGGGTCTAACATTAAGACTCAAACAAAGCAGATGCGGTCAACAGGGAGTCAAGGATTTTTCTCTGGGGTGGGGGTGGGGGAGGGGGGCATTATGTAGAGTCACTGGCTCACAAGCAGGTCTGGACTGGGAGTAGTCTCGGATCATTCTCCAAACATGATTCATATCGAACATTTATTTAGTTACTGCGTATGTCAAGTATTCTGTGTTTTGTTCATGTGTATGCATTATTGTAGTTACCCGTTGTTGTTATCATTACCTTTTATATTGTTTCAGTTGTTCATTGTAAACAAACTACTTTTCACAGCTCTAATCTAATACACTTGATTGCTCACCAAGGATTTAGTTAGGACATAGCTATTCCCATCATTCCCACCTCAGTCGAATAGTTTAGGTAGTCTACATAACCCCAGCGCAGTTGGCTCTAACCAGTCACAATAACCTGTTTAGCCACGTGAAAACAGTAAAGTCCCGACTATGAAATATATAGCCAGATAAAAAAACAACAACAACTTAAACTAACTATGATTGCTATTGAAGGACCAGAACTAGATAGTCATGATTTTGAAGTGTTGGAGATTTTTAAAGAAACCAGCAGTAGAATAGTTAAGCTACAAATTTTTTATACTTTTTTTTCCATAAAAAAATTCTGTCAGGGTAAAAAATTTAGGGGGGGAGGGGGGAAACTGACTGTAGGAGAAGGGGAGGGAGGGAAAGAATTCCAAGGCTCCCTAGTCTATATAAACCCTACTCATAGCTAAGATAGTGTATGTTCATTTCTTAATATAACTGGTCAAGTCAATGAACTTGTCACTACTAACATGCTGATTGTGTGTGTGGTTATAACTTTGACATTAAATGAACAACTTAATTAAACACAAGAATATAGTGCAATAAGTCAATCAAGACAACAAGCTAAGCACCTGAATTTTCATGAAATCCATGGGTCTTTCAATCACTTCTAAATAAGTAGGATACAACCTTCTGCTGGGAGCACGCAAGAAGAAGTCAACAACACTGCCATGTTCAAGTTCCTTCTGCTTCTTCAGAGCATTGAAGAGAAGAGTGCAAAGATGTACCTACCATTAATTGTCCATTATAAAACGGTTACTAACTTTCTAATTAGTGATCACCACCTTTGTGTGAACCTATTCAACATACTTGGGAGTCCAATACTTGTGGAACTTTCCATAGTAATTCTTTCTTTCTTTTCGGCCGTGAAGTTTCTTGGAATTCTCCCACACTTCCATCACTCCGGAGTCTCTTTCGGCTCATTCTTCTACAGCTACATTAAATTACGCGGGTACTTAGCTGACTTCGTGATGCGCATTATGTAGAAGAAAAGAACACGATAATGGTCGCGGGTACACTTTTTGTTATGTTGACTACTCTCTGAAGTTATTTAGTTGCTGTAGTAGCACAGACCCTTTGCGAAACTCGGGCTAGCCAATAAAGAATATTACCCAGTCTAGCTTAGCTCAAGCAACATTAGCGGCCAGCAAACAGTTGACTGTTGACTAGCATGGAATGAGAGGATTAGGGAAAACACGAAGATGAGAGAAATAGCCTAGTATGAACCATTAAGAAATAAATTTGTAGCCCAGATACAAAGCAGTGGTCTCTACCTTGTGCTTCTTTAGTTCAGCTGCTAGACTGGGTCCCTGTGCTTATAACCATTCCTCATGTGAAGTGAATACAAACTATCATGGATCATTTTTTATCAGTTGTATTCCTCTGTGGAACAGCCTGCCAGCTGAAATATTCATTTTTTTTATTTTATGTTGTTTTGGTTGAACATTTACATTTTAGTTTTTAGTTTTTTGACAAAAATATTTCAAGAATAATTATGGTTTTAGTTTTTCACTAGCAAATAATACAATTTTAGTTTTTCCAATGTACTAATTTCAATTCTAGTTTTAGTTTTTCAAATTTATTAACTTCTATGTTTTAGCTCTGATTTTTAGAATTCAATTTTTGTACTCAATTTTTTTTTAAATTCAAGTCCACTGGTCATTCGTCTTCTTTCAGTAGTGTCACTGGTTGATTAAAAATAGTTTTAATTCGTCAGCTCTATGACTTCCAGTTTAGTTATTATCCTATGTGAAATTTAGTTCTGGTTAGCTAGTTTACTAAAATGCTTTAGGTGTAATTAAAATTAATTTTAGTTTTAGAATCAAACCACCATTACTTAACCTTGGCTAGTTGACTGCTATGTTTACAACACATGTACTTTAGAAAGCGAAAGAAGTGCTTACAGAGAGCAAAGTCAATAGAAGTAATGGAAATGGTCTTATTGGAATGTATAATGATTTAGGGTGAAATATGGCTGTCCAAAGTGTGCATATCACTACACATGATAACCCATAGTCACACATTTCACGTGGTAAAGTACCAGTTGAGTTATCTGTGTGCTCCACTGTAACTTCAGACACTTCTGGATCTATGACTCCACACCATCTTTCTGTTTAACTTGTCCACACAAAATTTTGTGCATCTGACACACTAAATAGGAAGTATAAAAATCATACTTAAACATTCCAAACTCACACTTGGCATAACTACTTTCCATTAACCTACCACAGAAAATGTATTAGTGTTCCAGTATGCAATGCACATCTCGCAGATATCCCAACCTTAACGACCTGTAAATTGATATTTAAATATTATTAAGTGTTACACATGAGCAACTCTGACTCGTTACCTCCCTGGAGCCTGTGATGCGGCACATTGCTGATAATATAGTAGGTAGAGGCAGGACTTAGTGACAAATGAACACCAGCAAAAGCACAGTCTACACTGACTTATTTGGTGGAATTTAAATATGCAGGAGGACATACAGAGGCCAGCAAAGAGTCAATTAGTAGTAGCAAGTCTAGTAGAGGAGGTTATTTGATGGAGAAGGTTGAGGAGGCCAGCAGAGAGTCAGTTAGTAGTAGCAAGTCTAGTAGAGGAGGTTATTTAATGGAGATGGTAGAGGAGGCCAGCAGAGAGTCAGTTAGTAGCAAGTCTAGTAGAGAAGGTTATTTGATGGAGATGGTTGAGGAGGCCAGCAGAGAGTCAGTTAGTAGCAAGTCTAGTAGAGTAGGTTATTTGATGGAGACGGTTGAGGAGGCCAGCAGAGAGTCAGTTAAATAGCAAGTCTAGTAGAGTAGGTTATTTGATGGAGATGGTTGAGGAGACAAGCAGAGAGTCAGTTAGTAGTAGCAAGTCTAGTAGAGAAGGTTATTTGATGGAGATAGTTGAGGAGGCCAGCAGAGAGTCAGTCAGTAGCAGCAAGTCTAGTAGAGGAGGTTATTTGATGGAGATGGTTGAGGAGACCAGCAGAGAGTCAGTTAGCAGTAGCAAGTCTAGTAGAGGAGGTTATTTGATAGAGATGGTTGAGGAGGTCAGCAGAGAGTCAGTTAGTAGTAGCAAGTCTAGTAGAGGAGGTTATTTGATGGAGATGGTTGAGGAGGCCAGCAGAGAGTCAGTTAGTAGTAGCAAGTCTAGTAGAGGAAATTATTTGATGGAGATGGTTGAGGAGGTCAGCAGAGAGTCAGTTAGTAGTAGCAAGTCTAGTAGAGGAGGTTATTTGATGGAGATGGTTGAGGAGGCCAGCAGAGAGTCAGTTAGTAGCAAGTCTAGTAGAGGAGGTTATTTGATGGAGATGGTTGAGGAGACCAGCAGAGAGTCAGTTAGTAGCAGCAAGTCTAGTAGAGGAGGTTATTTGATGGAGATGGTTGAGGAGGCCAGCAGAGAGTCAGTTAGTAGCAAGTCTAGTAGAGGAGGTTATTTGATGGAGATGGTTGAGGAGGCCAGCAGAGAGTCAGTTAGTAGCAAGTCTAGTAGAGGAGGTTATTTGATGGAGATGGTTGAGGAGGTCAGCAGAGAGTCGGTTAGTAGCAGCAAGTCTAGTAGAGGAGGTTATTTGATGGAGATGGTTGAGGAGGCCAGCAGAGAGTCAGTTAGTAGCAAGTCTAGTAGAGGAGGTTATTTGATGGAGATGGTTGAGGAGACCAGCAGAGAGTCAGTTAGTAGCAAGTCTAGTAGAGGAGGTTATTTGATAGAGATGGTTGAGGAGGTCAGCAGAGAGTCAGTTAGTAGTACCAAGTCTAGAACAGGAGGTTATTTGATGGAGATGGTTGAGGAGGCCAGCAGAGAGTCAGTTAGTAGTACCAAGTCTAGTACAGGAGGTTATTTGATGGAGATGGTTGAGGAGGCCAGCAGAGAGTCAGTTAGCAGTAGCAAGTCCAGTAGAAGGTTATTTGATGGAGATGGTTGAGGAGGCCAGCAGAGAGTCAGTGGGTAGTAGCAAGTCTAATAGAGGAGGTTATTTGATGGAGATGGTTGAGGAGGCCAGCAGAGAGTTAGTTAGTAGTAGCAAGTCTAGTAGAGGAGGTTATTTGATGGAGATGGTTGAGGAGGCCAGCAGAGAGTCAATTAAATAGCAAGTCTAGTAGAGGAGGTTATTTGATGGAGATGGTTGAGGAGGCCAGCAAAGAGTCAGTTAGTAGTACCAAGTCTAGTTGAGGAGGTTATTTGATGGAGATGGTTGAGGAGGCTAGCACAGAGTCAGTTAGTAGTACCAAGTCTAGTAGAGGAGGTTATTTAATGGAGATGGTTGAGGAGGCCAGCAGAGAGTCAGTGGGTAGTAGCAAGTCTAATACAGGAGGTTATTTGATGGAAATGGTTGAGGAGGCTAGCACAGAGTCAGTTAGTAGTACCAAGTCTAGTAGAGGAGGTTATTTGATGGAGGAGGCCAGCAGAGAGTCAGTGGGTAGTAGCAAGTATAATACAGGAGGTTATTTGATGGAGATAGTTGAGGAGGCCAGCAGAGAGTCAGTTAGTAGTAGCAAGTCTAGTAGAGGAGGCTATTTGATGGAGATGGTTGAGGAGGCCAGCAGAGAGTCAGTTAGCAGTAGCAAGTCTAATAGAGGAGGTTATTTGATGGAGATGGTTGAGGAGGCCAGCAGAGAGTCAGTTAGTAGTAGCAAGTCTAGTAGAGGAGGTTATTTGATGGAGATGGTTGAGGAGGCCAGCAGAGAGTCAGTTAGTAGTAGCAAGTCTAGTAGAGGAGGTTATTTGATGGAGATGGTTGAGGAGACAAGTAGAGAGAGTAGAGGAGGTTATTTGATGGAGATGGTTGAGGAGGCCAGCAGAGAGTCAGTTAGCAGTAGCAAGTCTAGTAGAAAAGGTTATTTGATGGAAATAGTTGAGGAGGCCAGCAGAGAGTCAGTTAGTAGTAGCAAGTCTAGTAGAGGAGGTTATTTGATGGAGATGGTTGAGGAGGCCAGCAGAGAGTCAGTTAGTAGTACCAAGTCTAGTAGAGGAGGTAATTTGATGGAGATGGTGGAGGAGGCTAGCACAGAGTCAGTTAGTAGTAACAAGTCTAGTAGAGGAGGTTATTTGATGGAGATGGTTGAGGAGGCCAGCAGAGAGTCAGTTAGTAGTACCAAGTCTAGTAGAGGAGGTTATTTGATGGAGATGGTGGAGGAGGCAAGCAGAGAGTCAGTTAGTAGTAGCAAGTCTAATAGAGGAGGTTATTTGATGGAGATGGTTGAGGAGGCCAGCAGAGAGTCAGTTAGTAGTAGCAAGTCTAATAGAGGAGGTTATTTGATGGAGATGGTTGAGGAGGTCAGCAGAGAGTCAGTTAGTAGTACCAAGTCTAGTAGAGGAGGTTATTTGATGGAGATGGTTGAGGAGGCCAGCAGAGAGTCAGTTAGTAGTAGTAAGTCTAGTAGAGGAGGTTATTTGATGGAGATGGTTGAGGAGGCCAGCAGAGAGTCAGTTAGTAGTAGCAAGTCTAGTAGAGGAGGTTATTTGATGGAGATGGTTGAGGAGACAAGTAGAGAGAGTAGAGGAGCCTATTTGATGGAGATAATTGAGGAGGCCAGCAGAGAGTCAGTTAGTAGTAGCAAGTCTAGTAGAGGAGGTTATTTAATGGAGATGTTTGAGGAGACATCATATCAGCCATCATAAAGATACCAACTTCTTTATTGGTTCTCTACTGGAATAATATTCTCCTAGTGTAATGTGTACATAGTCATTGTTGTAAAAAAGTTGTAATAAACAATCACAACTTTCACAACATTTAGATCCATACCTTATAATAGCTGATTCATGAGGATCATTAAAATAATCATTTAAATTCAGAGTTAACAAACTCTTATGCTGCCATCCACCAACTAGAACTGCTGCACTATCCATACCAATTTCGTTGCTAGCAAGATTTAGTTCCTGCAGGTTCTTGCAACTCTTCATGATATCAAGTATGGCAGACACACCATCATGTGTGATTCCAGTATGTTCAAGGTTTAGTGCTTGTAAATTACTACAATATTGAAGTCCCTCAGATAAACATTTCACACCATCTGATACTGTATGATTATTATGAAGTGATAACACTTGCAGTTTACTACAATATTGAAGTCCCACAGACAGACATTCTATACCACGTGAACTGATGCGATTCCCACCAATGTCTAGTTTTACTAGTTGTGTTAACTTCTTAAGTCCAGCACTCAGAATTGCTATACCATCATCACATAATAAAGTGTTGTAAAGATCCAGTGTATGTAAAGAATTTCCACACAGGGAAGCTACAAGTGTAGACACATCTTCTGAACTTAAACTATGACTTCTTAGATCAAGATGTTGTAGCTGATGGTTACACCTAATCACATGACTCAGAGCAGCCATGCATGAACGTGAATGATTACCTTTTAGCTTTAGTTCTATTAGACTAGTGTGATCCTTCAGTCCCTCAGCTAGTGCTGCATAATTTTCCACGTTGTTCTGTGTAAGATTTAAGCGACGCAGTTTCTTACAATGGCCCAACACTTTATACAATGCATTATAATTGCCATTGGGACAATAAGGCAAGTAAAGAGTGTGTAGATTGACCCAAAACTCAACAATACTGCATAATATATCAACTTCCTCTTGATCAATTTGGCAACCAGCTAAATCTAAAGAGTGTATTTTAGTGGAACACTTCACTGCATCTAATATAATACTCGTGCAACCACTACCATGTAATGCCAGATTATGCAAATATTTGCATCCTTTCAGACTGTCACTGATACACTGTGTACTTGAAGAGCTAGTTAAAAAAAAACTTGTATGCTGCATGTCTACATGCTGAAGATAAGGCAAATGTTTAATGATTCTACACTGAGTTGGTACAGTATGATCAGAACTACAATCACACACTATTCCTCTAACATTCTTCACTTGTTCTTGTTCAGCCACTAGTTTTTCAATGTTATACATGTTTTTGCTAGACAGTTTCAATGCTGGTAAATTCCCACAGTATAAAGCTCTCCTCAGAATATCTATGTCTGCCTCACTGACACTATCCCATGATGGTGTAAATACCATGTTTCTTATACTAGTCCTTGCTCTGTGCTCTAAGACTCTCTCAATACCCTCTTCTGTAATGTTCACATTATGAAGATACAGATCTAGGCTAGGTAGATTCTCTGTAGCTTTAGCTGTAGCTACTGCTCCTTTATCTCCTAGACTATTCCCCTGCAAGTCTAGTCTTCTCAGACTGTTACAATGGACTAGTGCATCTGCTAATGCTGTGGCTCCTGAGTCACCAATAGAGTTACACTCAATAGACACCTCCTGTATTGTACTACATCTTGCTAGGCAGCCAGCTAGTACTATAGCTCCAGAGTCACCTATCCGGTTAAAGTCAAGAACTAGATTCTCCAAGACTGAAGTGTTCAATGTACTGGCCAGTATCTCTGCTCCTTCATCACCAATACAACAATTAACAAGAACTACTTCAGTACAGTGAGATAACCTCTCATGAGGGAGAGAAGGAGCTGTCTCAGAGTTATACAAGTGTAGCCATGACAGATCACTCTCCTGAACGACCTGGCAGCCAAAGGCATAACTCAACATTTTCCTCCACATCACATGGTTGACAGGATGACCTTCATGGACAGAATAAAATACTCGTCTTACATTGTTACTGCCAAATGTTAAAAACTTAAAAACGTCTTCAGGATTAGAACAAGATATTAAAGGTAGAGAAATGGTCAAGACCTCTAGGTGAGGTAGAGTTATTCCACTAGTAAGACATTCTATTGAAGACTTATTTAATTCAATTCGATTTAAATACAGTTCCTCTAAGAAAGGCAAGTAATGTAACAGAGTATTCAATACCTCAAACATGTCATCTTCGTACACACGTGCTCGTAGACATCTAATTGACTGAAGTTTGTCACTGGTAACCAATGAAGCAAATAACTCGACTCCCTCAATGTTCCATGTACAATTGTTGAATATCATCATCTCAGTAACTGGTTTAGTACACTTAGAGATGACATATGCTAGAGCAATAGAGTCTGTTGAGCTAACAATATCACCAGGAACATCAATATTGCCATCCCTTACCACATAGTTACAAAATTCTACATCTTGGGACTCAAAGGCACATTGAATTTCCAAATGGCTACCTATAATATTAGAGCTACCATAAACTAGCTTGGCTGTTGCAGAAGATGGAGATAATCCACAGTAAAACTTCAAAACATTCCTCCAACTCCAATCATCAATTAGCTCTATATTTGTTACTTGAACTTCACTAATATAGAAAGCAGCCAGAAACTCTTGAAAGGTAAGGTGATGGAAAGTGTACAGGTCTTCACTGCCGTAATGTTCAGAGGTTCGTTCTACTGTTAAAAGACCAAGATTACAGTCGCTCAAGAAAGAAGCCTGGATATCACTTTTCCTGACTACTTGCTGAGAGTTAGTCATCATATCAAATGCTAACTTGCACACAGAACTGAACAACGTCTCCTCCTGCCCACTCAATTCCATTAAAGACTTAATTTTAGACAGACCTTCACTTTTATTAGCCTCATGTCTCAATATAGTGGCTATTGTAAACTGCTCGTAGATTTGTGTTTCTGTTTGGGGAAAGTCACCTTCTAGCTTACTGAACAAGAAACATATCATGGCTGCATGGACTGGTAGGTAGCACATGTGAAGAACATTGGGATGTTGATCTAGATACTCCTCCATTTTAATATTCATACCAGAGTTAAGGAAGGGATAAGACCTCACATAGCTACAGATCTGATCCTTATGAAACCCTATAACTTCTAGACGTGCTTTGCATCGTTCTTTTAATTTGTCTGTAGCTACAGGGCGTGATGCTACTATTACCATGGAGTCTGGAAGAAGTGTCCTGGTATTGAGCAACTCATCAATAACTGAATTTTTCTTTTTCTCAATAGGATACTCATCTAGTCCATCTAGAATGAAGCACGCTCCTTTACCTCTACATTTCTGGAGGTCATGTTCAATTTCTTTATTAAGAACATTGCCATAAAAAATCTGGAGCAAGTCTAGCAAACTCTTATCTTTCCCACTTTCATTCACTAATCTAAGAGTTACTAGAAACACCATTGTAGCTCCTTGTAAGACTTTCTTCCCCTCAGCCCAATCTCTAGTTAACTTGCGAACTAGAGTTGTTTTGCCACAGCCTGGACGACCTTCTACTAAGAGTAAACCTCCTTCTCTGTACTCTCTGAACACCTCCTTGTACTCTGCTACTTCCTTGCTCTCTAAAATGTCGTCCATGTCCCCACGAACTGTGTAATAATCGTATGAACCCTTTTTTTTATGTCTGACAAGAACTAAATTAATAATGTCAGAATGACCCGTGGGTGGCCACGAGTCTTGAGCTAATTTTCTCTCTTTATCAGAGTAGAGTTTTACCAACTCTCTCTTTTCTGGAGGATATACGACAGTCAGACTTATCTCATCGCTACATTCAGTCTCACTGCCTCGACTAACTCTACAAGAATACTTCCCTTCTGTACACTTACTAGCTTTATTGATGTAAAGTATGTTACTACACACATCAGAGAAGTCAGCTCCATCCAGTAAAGGCTGACCATCTTTACTCCACTGGTACGATTCACACCCACTGCTACTGACTTGTACCTCTAGAAGTGTGGACTTACCCTCAGTTACTTCAGTGTCATAAGACTGATCACTTATTATAATAAGCTTAGGTCTTTTGCTATCTGGTAAAGTGTCTATCGACTGATGAGTGGGAAGTTTGCGTACTAGTACTCCTTGGTTGACTATGTCACTGGCTAATGCTTCCTTTAATCTCCTGACAGTGGCAGGTCTGGCTCCCTCGTAGTCTGCCTGGACATATACTGTGAGAATATTGTTTAATCTGCTCACACTGTCTTTACCTTCACCACAATCAACTAGTTTGTGTTTGGGAATTTCCAGTGCAATACCTATCGCCTCCCACGCGTAACTACCAGATGTAAGACATTGGACTAAATGTGGGACATCTTTCAATGCTATTTCATCGTTTCTATCTCCACCACAAGTTGTGGATTCCTTAGCCACCTCCCTGTTCATAGCATCACACTCATCTCTCACTCTTCCTCCAAGTCTACTCAACACCTTAACTAGTCTGTTGTAGACTTTGCCATCTTCCCTCACCCTTTCAAAAACATGCTGTAGCAAGTACCTGACCTTAACCTCTTGTTCCAGGTGGTCTGGACCTGGGTCCAGGGAAGCAAACTTGTGGCCGGAGTCTTCAGAGAGAACCTTCTTCTTGAGTAGATCTTGAGATAGCTTGTAAAGGTCAGCAGTATCTAGTATAGACTCCAGCTCCTCCTGGTGCTGAAGCAACACCCACCATTGAGTTTCAGAAGACATATAGTCCAGAGACAGACAGAGAGAGAGAGCTAAATCTTCCAATCAAAAACGTTGCCACTCTTCTCCTCTTGTTGTTCTACCCGCGTAGCTTCCTGTGGGTTTGGCTGGAATGCAATTAAACCTTGCAGGTTTTCTTACCGTCGCGTCCTGCACTTAGTCTCGCGCGCCAAACCCTTTACCCAACCGCTCCGCTCGGTGCTGGATTTCAGGGGAAACATATAAATTGTGTATTGCTTATGACATAACTCAAGTGAGCAATAAAATCATCGCGAAGTTTTAACATTGGGCAGGGACGTTGAGATTTTGTGGCAGAGTTTATTGCAGTTTAGCGTTTGTTCTTTCGAAGTCGGGATTTTTTTTGGTATGGAGGTAGAAAGCTGCTGTTGCTTTTGCTGTGGAGCTTTCTGGCGGAGAGCAAATCTTAATGTCAAGGAATCACTCTCAGTATTAGTCTACCTTGCATCTGAGCTGAGAGCTTGCATTGATGTGTCTAGAATGCATGATGGATACATTTGCAGAAGCTGTGCTACAATGCTGGATACATGTTCAAACCTCCACCAGAAGATCAGCAACAAACTCAGAGCTGCATTGCACAGGTTGCCCTCTAGTAGAGTAACAGCTGATCAATCCCCAATTGCTAGGCCAGCACAAGGTCAATTAGATCACAAGGAGGACTAGGATCTGCACCAATGGTAGCATTTGGAAGCACTGAGTCTCCAACTATTGTAGTAAGATAATTTATTTTTTACGTAATGATTAAATGTGTAGAACTAGTAAAAAGTGATAACAACAATAAACAAACAAAACAACACTGAATTAATGCAAACATAAATTAAACAGAGTTGAAATTTTTTTTTTCCAGAAGATAGTATATCATGATCAGGTACTTTGTTATCAGATCAATTTTATATTTATGATGTGACATAAAAATTATATTGTAGGCACGTGTTCTATACAAGTCACAAACACAAAAATCTTATGCCTTAACTCCAACTAGGAAGAAGAATATGCAGACCACTGATAAGGAGGAGGAACTATAATTCCTTCGCACGGACCACCATGCAGAACAAAGGAGCGAAAAAGGCAATACTAGATGTCGTGGGCCAAATGTTACAGAGGAAGTATATATTTCTTTGTTCAAATTCTCACAAAAATCTGTTGACTGAAGAGCCTAACAAGGATTTGGATGGTTTAGTCCAGCGCATCATCTGTGAGGTGCACGATAGGGCGCCTACTCTTTTTCTGCTGCTAGGATGGGCTATGAAGACGAGGCAACCTCACTCGAACACAAACATTCTCATCTCAACCATCACATCCATGATTTGCAAGCATCGCAAAGCATCTGCGTGCCAGTTTCAGCGACTAATTTCCTTGGTTTTATATAATGGGCATTCTTCAAAGCAGGTACTAAGCAATAATTTGTTGTGAGATATTTTTAGTGAGGCATTGAAACATGTACATCATACACATGAATTCCATAACTGTAATGATGGCTATATATTATATTTAACTAAAATTATAGGTATATGAACGGCTTCAAAAGCTTGGTTTATGTCTTTCACACTCAAGGACAATAAAACTTGTCGACAAACTTGGAAATCAATATGACCAAAAAGTGAAAAATTGGAAAGTTGAGTCTGAAGATATGTTTGTCAATTCTTCATTATGTGTGAGTTGATTATAAATCAAATGTAGTCAAGTAATATACATGATATCTTTGTACGTAGGTGGAGACTGTTAGAACCATGGATCTTAGTCAATTTCCAATCCTTTCGAGAGATGACTCAGATTTTGACTTGGAAGAAGCAGATTATGACAAGATAGAGTGTAGGAGTACAGGTGCTTTTGAGGATGCATATCTGTATGAATCACCTAATAGAGATGACAGTGATGGCAGCCATCATGATGGCAATCTGACCTGCAGTGATACCAGGCCTGAAGAGCAAGTTCATCAGGAGCAGTGGGTGGATCAGTGCCACAATGACAGTGAGGTAAATGTTATCGTTAATTAGCTAATAAGATAATAATGCAGTGTATTGACCATGAAGACAATTTACCATAAAAATACATTTGTGACTGTCTATGGGAAATTTGGGCACAATGCGGTGTGTGTAAATGTCGGTAAATCAATTGAATTTTTTTTTTTTTAATATTAAATAAGCCTACTAGAGTGAACGGTTAGGTCTATTATATCGGGAACAGCTGAAGCTATGATGATAAAACTTGGAGAACTCAATATCTGGATGCCAACAACTCTTATAAGTGCACAAAAAAATTTTTTTTGGATGGTCACATTTAAGCAAACAAAATGGTATGTTGGGCAATATTTTGTCATATGTAACTATACTTTCATACAAGGAGGGGGGTATCTTAGCGAAAATTCCCTTCCTGGCAAAAGTATTTTTAACTGCACAGCATTAATGCATGAGCAGTACAATGAAGAATATTACTCGTCTGATTTGTTGCATTTACACTCATTAAGTCAACAGATTTGTCTCCAGTATCAAATAATATAAGTGGTGATAATTACCACTTCAGTTTGATATTTCTCACTCAATTATACTTGGCAGGTAGATGATACTCAGTCTATGAATGTTGACGAGCCTGATGAGTCATGTTTGCAAGAGCCACAAGAATGGAGTGATCAGCGATCTGAAGTAAGATTTTATTATGAATGTGGTGTGTTACAATTTGTTTGTTTTTTTAACTGAATTTTTTTTTTCCAAAACACAAAATCAAAAAAAAAAAACTGAATTAAAAATGTAACCACTGTAATTACGTGTATGTGGAAAATTGTTACTGCACTGAGTTATCATGGGGAAAGTGAAATAGGATGGCTTTACGCTAGTACTCAGCAGAGTGGGAAAACTGTGTGGCAATTGTCAATAATAGTTAGTCACAGTCAGTCAGTGAGAATTTTTGTGTCAGGTTAGGGGTTAGGTAATTCACCTGTACTCTGATTAATTGCACCACTATGTGTCAGTTGACTGTTAACACACCTGCTGTTGTCATTCATTAATTCTGTCACTCTTCTGTCAACAGTGGTTCTTGCTGATGGCCATCATCTAGGCACTGAAAGTCTCGTGAAATTTCATTAATATATAAGGCAAAGTCCCTTTAAACTGTCAGAATTTTCATTTTGAATATTCCTCTAGGGCAAAAAAAGTTTAGTTTTGCCTGTGCAGGTTAATGGGAGTAGCTAGTCACATGAACCTCCCACTTTAGCCCAGTTGATAGGTCTTGATAAATTATATGCTAGCATTAGCATAATAGGTAACCAAGAGCAGAATAGCATAATAGATAACAAAACAACAACAACAACAACAACAAAAAGGAATGATACAACTTGCTTTATTAAACAAGCAAGTTACTGTATTATAGAATGTTTAGAAATTTGTGTTTATGCGCATTTTTTTTTTTTTGCTACCAAGAACATTTCAAGGACCCTATTTTCATGCTCTTTTGCTTTTACAAAAGTATTAGCACGGGTAACCATGCTGTTTATAGGCTATCTGTGCTATCACTCACTAATAGTAGGCCAGCTTTTTAAAAAGTCATTTGCACTGTAGCTACACTGTATCGTTCACTCACTATCTCCTTATTTCAGGATTAGTTTCTGCTGGAACTTCGTTTTCAGTGTACGTCTCCTCCTAATCTGTTGAAAAAAATTCCGTCTAATATGGGTAGAGCTTCTGTGGTAAAGAATGACATTGTTTCCAACTAGAAACTACTGTGTTTCCAAGGTTAACGCTGCACGCATGCATACTTACCCGTACTATTTCACTTAGCTACTGTGGTATTTCACTTATTTTCCACTTAGTTGCCATGCTATTTCAATTAGTTACGTGCTATTTCACTTTCCCGTGCGATTTCAATTGAACAGTGATTTTTCCCACATTTTTAATGGGCAACTTACGCATCGTACTATTATAATCAAACAACCCATTATTCTCTCATCCACTTTAGCGACTGTTTAGTAGTAGTTTCCACATCTGCTTCAACATCTAATATTTTGTTCTTAGAATATATTGATATTATTCCATGGTAGAGTGCACAAGAGGCACCACGTGTGAGCTAATGTAATTGATAATTAATTTTAATTAATGTACTACTTTCTTGCAGCAAAACAAATTTGTGATCAGTACATACAGTCAAGTATACTATTTTGTATCTGAAAAGCCCAACTAGTTGTCTCAGAGACATGCACATGACATAGCATGATGATTAGTGGTGGAAGCAGTCAAACATTTAAACCTCTATTATAGTGGCTTCTGAAGTTTGCTTCAGGCCATAGGCACACACAGTGACAATGTGGTGTATCTGTACCCCCACAGAGTAGTCTACCCTCCTTGTGGCAGGCTATACAACTGAGAACTGGGTGGGCTGTAACTAGAGTCATGTTTCACACACTTCCTAGCCGACTTGGTAAATTAAACCATTTAACAAGTATGCTTTTGTTTACTACTTACTACTTCTATAGAAAGCACCATTGTGTACTTGTTTGTGTATGTATGTGTGTGTGCATGTGCTTGTGTGTGTTCTTGCGTGGGTGTGCAGGTGTGTGTATGCGCTTTTGTGTGTGTGTGCTTGTATGGGTGCAGGTGTGAGTGTGTGCGCATTTGTGTGTGTGCGTGCTTGTGTGTGTGCGTGCTTGTGTGTGCGTGCTTGTGTATGTGCGTGCTTGTGTGTGTGCGTGCTTGTGTGTGTGCATGCTTGTGTGTGTGTGTTTGTGCGTGTGAGTGTATTTGTGTGTTTGTATTCATGTGAGTTGTTATTATGGGTGTATGTTGAGTGTGTGTAGATCTTCATCATACGTGTGTCATGTGTGTTCGTGTTGTATGTGATTTGCTATGATTTTGTAGTGTCTAAAATTAAAGTGGATATTGATTAAAAACTGAATTATAATTGTAATTACAAAGAGTTTAGTACAGTTAATCCATTCAATTGTCTGGCAAAAGCGATTCTCAATGGAGTTTCCTTTTGGCCTATGGAGACAGTCAACAGTAAAGGCAGTCATCATTTGTTTCATTTTGTATTGGACATACCCTTTGTATTATATTCTGGTAATTTCTAGATCTATAAAATGGGACAGTTGTTTTAATCAAAAGCTTTGCTGTTAAATTTTTAAAAAATTTCATTTGCGAAACAGTATGAGCATCAGTGGAATAACTGTCATGCATATGTTAGTGAGACCAACAATACTAATCCGGTGCCACTAGTGGTTCCACATTACACCATTGCATAAACATAGCAATTCAATTAAAAAGTTGGTTTAATTATTTTTGTACTTTCTGAGTAAGTGGAACTTTTCAAGGAAGAATAATAGTCAAGTAGTAAATAGGTTTGGGGGTGGGGGAGTTGAGAAAAAAATTACCTCATCTAAAATCCGAATGTAGTCACTATATAACCTTCATGTGGGAAGATTTTTTTAATTTATAGCTACTCTACCATTGAAGTGCAATTTTTGGAATCATGGGTGAAAAAATAGATTTGCTAAGTTCATCATTGTTTAACCATTGAATTCATTCTGAAATAAACCAAGTATTGTGCTATTAATTTAATGTATGCAATTATGTGTTTATTTAGTTAAGCGCAGGTGGAGATTCATCTCGTGATTTTCTGTCAAGTCATGATGGCATCCAACATCTAGAGGAAGCAACACCTGAAGCTTCTTTTGATTCTGCAAAAATAGTCCAGACCTTTGCTAAACAGCCTTCTTCTCTGAATTCTGGGTACAAGCTGGTTTTTGACAACATAGACAAGAATGTCAAGCCACGATACATGAGATGTGATGCCCAGACCCAGTCTCTGCATTATGTATTTTTCGGGAGGGTCTGGCCGTGCCAGACTACGTCCTGCTGTCATAAATCTTTGCGAGCTGGTGTTGTATGATGGAGGTTCTAGCTGAGGCTATGCCAGTAGTCACTTAATTTAGGACACTTTTCAGCTCGGAGCTCACAGAAGAACAAGTGCAGAGGTGGGACTAGCTAAAAATATTTGTACGCACATTTTATAGACGCCCACACACAATTAAACTTGATGTAAGAAGTACACATTTTGTACGTTCCCTGGAATCCAGGGGAAAGATACCAAACAGATTCTTTAGGAACCAGACCCTTCCTTGTTGCTCACAGTGAGAACTCAGAACACTGCATCGCAGCGATTACTCTGTGTAAGATATTGGCAGAGAAGACATTCTATTTGATGAAGGATAGACACCCATCTAAGCTCAGCTAATGGGAAGACTAGCTAAGAGATCAGTTGCCTTCGATGAGGAGAAAAAATGGGTTATACATAAAGCTTTGGATGGAAAACCAGAAAGATGTACTAAATTTTGCACAACTCCCCCTTATAGTCGACACTGTAACTGTTGTTGAAGCTGTAATTAAATTTCTTGTGAGGATAAGGCAAATGTATTTAAGGGGTCAAGTTTCAAATGAACAAAAAAATATAGCCATTCTTCCAGCTGATAAAGGTAGAGCCAGTTTTTTTATGAATAAGGAAGAACACCATTCTAAGCTCACCCAGTTAATACAATCAGGCACTAACAGTCTTGTAAATAAAGATCCAACTAAGACTCAGGAAACTAAAAATAGGAGCATTGAATAATACCTACTATAATGTTATAGAACTGGTTAAGACCCACTGGATGTAGAACACCTCTTCTTTATGGTCTTCCTAATACACCAGTTAGGGAAGCTGCATTGGATCACTATCTTACAATTTATCAAAGTTTGTATCAAAAATACATCACCATTGTTTGATAATATACAACCATACATAAAAATTAATCCAAACAGTTAATAGTGTATGCTTGTTGAGATCTGATGAAACAATGGTGAGTTTTGATGTGTCTTCCCTGTTTTCACTCATGTTCTAATAGATGAGGCAATATCTGTGATCAGAGATTAGCTCCAGAATGATGAAAGTCTAGATGAAAGGACATGTCTATCTCCTGAGTGCATCACAGAATTATTAGAGGTCTGCCTTAGGTCAACTAACTTTAGGTACAAACAGGAACTGTTATGAACAAGTAGATGGAGCAGCCATGGGTTCTCCTGTTTCTGCAGTTGTGGCCAACTTGTACATGGAATTCTTTGAAGAAATAGCTTTAAACTCAGCTCCAGTTAAACCTGTGTTTATGGCAGAGTTATGTCGATGACACCTTTTGCATAGTTAAGAAAGGTTCTTAAAAGGAAAGCTTTCATTTCTGGATTGCTTATGGAAGAAGGGTGATGGTGTGCTTAGCTACTTCCATTGTTTGCAGAAAACCTACACATACAGATAGCTACATTCATTTTTTAGTCAGCCATCCAAATGATGTTAAGAGAGAAATTGTAAGATGCTTGTATCGGAGAGCTAGGAGGGTAACTAATTTGAGTGACACCTACACAAAGTACTTCAAAGTAATCGTGATGGCGATGAAACCATTAGGGCAGGCTAAAGAGTTATCTTCTAGAGACTACTCAGATAGCAAAAGAAAGGTTTGCTTCTTACTATTCTATACATAGCAGGATTGAGTGAGAGTATTCAGAGAGTGTGTAGAGACTTTGACATCAAAATAGGCACTGAGTCATCCATCTCAGCTGTGGTAAAGTATGTGTATAGGCAAAACAAAAGGCTTGAGCAAAGAGTGAAAGAACACCAGGATGCTTGTAAAAGAGTTGATGAGAAGGTTTAGGCCATCTTTGAACATGCTCTGTAGTAACATGACCCCATTCGCTAATTGGGAAGAGGTAAGAGTTATAGACAGAGCCACTAAGAATCATGAATTAAAGATCAAGGAAGCTCTACACATAAAGATGACACCAGAACCTGGCAGTCTATGTTGCATGTAAACCACTCTTCAGGATGTATGGAACAGTTTGCAAGCATGTCCACAAGTTATCTTGCTGTTTATATTGATTTTTTAATCACCATGTCCAAAAGTTCAACCTCATTGACCCCTGAGGAGAACTTCGACAAGCAGTCGAAACATTGGAGAAAGTTTTAATTTACACAATATATTGACTGATAATACTGAGAAAAAATGATATATTTCAGCCTAGAATAACTGAATCTCTATGTTAAAACAGGATATAATTTATTGTGATAGTTGAATGTCAATTAGCACTGAGGTGTTATCACTGTTTTAGTTATTATTTTATTTCACAAGTTCTCTCCCAGCTCATTTTCATCAGATGTATTAATTCTGTATTAATAAATGACTGTGAAAGAGAGAATGCATCTATTACTATTATTATTATTATATTATTATTATTATTATTATTATTATTATTATTATTATTATTATTATTATTATTAACCTTCAGTGTGCATGCATGAGGTTATAGTAAGTCATTTGTCTGTCCGTTTGTTTGTCTCTCTCTCATGCAAAACTAGAGCTACCAGAACTACCTGAGACATATGAAGCCATTGCTCCATACTTCACTGTGGCACAATTGAAAGATGCAAGTAGATAGCTAATCTAATTTTTCCTGCATTACCTCGTAACAGTTTGAAGGAATAATTGATTACATAATGAAACGTATTTCCAAAAGGATAGCTATGCAGGTGTGTGCATGTAGCTCTATTATTTATTCCTCCAAGAAAAGACTGAATCAGTACTTGCATAAGCTAGAATTGTGCTCTATAGCCAAATGAACACCATCAAATGTGTCTTCTCCTATGCTGCTGACATGGCACTCCTGAACTAAGTACAGCAATTCTTAAGGATATGTTCAAGCTAAGCAGTATCCAGGTACAAATTTTTACATGAGTGTAAACATACCACAAATCAATTCTATTGGATTGTTTAGAATTTCGGCAACAATTTCCCTTTGTCAATCACAATTAGCTTTATCTCTAAGCCAAGAAACAAGTATGTTTACTGCTTTACGTAAACGACTACCTAGCTACCCTGATCTTCTATGTCAAATAGCAATGTTACAACTAAAGCCAAGCTTGAAATTTATTGAAGGCAACTCCATCACTTATGAAATTACTCAATTAGAATGTCTGAAATAAAATAATAAGTTTTGTTTAAATTCCCTTACATGATAAATTAGAGAAAGCAGGTGCAGAGTTCATTGGAAAAATACCCTAATTAAAAACAACAACAACAACACTGCAGACGAAAGGTAAACATTGAAATTTGAGGCTATTTTTGTAAAATATATTGTATTTGTTGGCTTGTATTACTTGGAAATTGTCTATTAAATAACTCCCTTACCACTGGCTTCGTGGACTTGCAGTATTCTTTTTCTGATGAACTCCCTCTGGTAGCTATAACTGAAGTGCAAGGGTAACATATTTTAATCTATCTTAACACTATCAAGTATAATGTACCTAATTAGCTGATGATGTGAGGAACTCTTTCTTATCCAAGTATTAGATTCTATAATAGATACTATACATACATGTACATACTTGGACTCGGATGATCTGGCTACTTAATTATATTCATGACTGGGGAATCCCAACAATCACGTTAGCAGGCACACCTTTACATTCCTACCCGTGTGGATGTGCAAGACTGGTTCCTTGTCTTTGTTGTTTTTTTTAAACTTTTTTCTACTCCAATATGGCTGAAGTACAGGCATTAGACAAGCTTAGCCTACAGCAGCTGGAAAAAGAAGTCACATGTGGAATCTGTCAGGAGTTCTACACAGACCCCAAAATCCTTCCTTGCTTTCACTACTACTGCAAACAGTGTGTGCAGAAAATAGCTCTCAGGACAGCCATTGATGAGCCTTTTCAATGCCCAGAATGTCGCTCTAAAGCTGTTCTCCCCGGTGACGGTGTCGATGGTCTCAAATCAGCATTTTTTATCAATCGCTTCAAATCAATGTTCAGTACTCTCCAGCGAGCACATGGTAAGGTGGAGGCCAAGTGTGAGGCTTGCTCTGCAGACAGAGCTGAGTCTTTCTGTCGCCAGTGTGCCTTGTTCATCTGCAAGAAGTGCACCGTTTATCATTTGACATCAAAATCAATGTTCCTGAATCATCAAGTCGTGTCTCTTCAAGATCTTAGAGAAGGGAAAGCTAGATCTGCCATTATTGAGATAGACACCTATCCTCAGAAGTGTCCAGATCACAATGAGAATATGAAGGTCTTCTGCTATGACTGCAACAGCATCATTTGTAGAGACTGTACAGTTGTGGATCACAAGGACCACAAATTCCAGTTCAGCAAATTGGCAGCTCCTGCAGCCATAGTGGATCTGAAGAAGGAGCTGGGGCCTCTGAAGAAAATCGGGGAGAGACTGTCTCGAGCCGTTGAAAAGGTAAAGATCACCCGAGAAGAAGTGAAAGCCCAGGGTGCAAGTGTAGCTCAGACTGTCAACACTGCATTTGATGAACTAGTGCAGATTTTGGAGCAGCATAGGAAGGAATTGCTTGAAGAAACAAAAAAGAGAGTGCAGGAGAAGATAGACAAGCTAACAGTGCAGGAGAAGACTTTGTGCTTAGCTAATGCAGAGGTCCACAGTGTGATCGATTACACTGAGAGATGTGTGAGCTATTGTTCAGACAATGAAGTACTAAGTATGCACAAAGATACGAAGGAGAAAATTTTAAAGAAGAGAAAAGAGTTTAATAAAGAAAGTCGGTGGATCACTCCAGAGCAGGAAGCAGATCTGGGAGTGAAAATACATTGTGCAGAAGATATTAAAAGCATTTGTCAGACCAAAACTAAATTCTTCAAGATTCCTGTAGATTTAAACAAGTGTAAATTAGAGGGTGAGGGACAGAAAACTGGAGAAATAGGTAAAGCTCAATGGCTCACTTTAACAGCTAGCATGCTAACAAATGGCAAGACAACCACACGCAGTACTGTGGTCACAAGCTTACTGAAGTCCCTGCACAATGAGTCCATTATAAAGTGTGTTGTTGATCGGTCAGGACCTGGCAAATATCTCATCCGATACACACCCACTGTTCGCGGCCGCCATGAGCTTACGGTGGCAGTGGATGGTTGTCACATTGCAGGAAGTCCCTTCCCTGTCTATGTCTCCATCCATCCTTCTCAGCTGGGAAAGACAATGGCGGTATGGAACAATTTCGAGCGACCAGCTGGATTAGCCATTCATTCCAGGGGAGGGCTGATTGCCGTGAAGAGAAGTGACGATATGATTGTACATATTACCAAAGATGGCAGTGTTTCCAAGCTTATTAGCAGAAAAGAGTTGAAATTGGACAGCTATATTCCTTTAATGGTAGAAACGGATGACCAGGAGTTCTTGTACCTAACTCTGTATTACTCAAACTCATTATATAAGCTAACCACAGAAGGGGGCGTTGCTGCCCATGCTCAGTCTGATAAATACAGCGGACTTTATGGCTTAGCATTAGTAGGAGAAGAAGTAATGGTCTGTCCAAGACCCAGTAAGGGGACTATAATGGTTTATACCAGACAACTAAAATACTCTAGGAAAATTACAGGAAAAGGTATGGGCCAGTTTCGCGACATCTCCTCAGACTCTCACGGAAATTTGTATGTTAGTGACTTGGACAAAAGCAGTATCCACGTACTCAGTAACCATGGCGATGCCTTGATGACATTCGGAAGTGGTGTCAACAAAAAGGAGTCGCTGACTCGTCCACTTGGAGTGTGTGTCTCTGGACAGTACGTGTATGTGTGTAATAATGGACTAGCTAATAGCGACCACAGTATCTTTGTGTTCACCGTGGAAGGAAACTTTGTCACCAACATCCGTGTGGGTGGACTACAGAATGAGCGGTTTGGCGTACCTAGTTCAGTCTGTGTGGATCACGACGGATTTGTTTATTTTTGTGATTTTGTTAATAGTATCATAAAAAAAATATAGAGTCTGTAACACCAAAATTTGTATTAAAAAAACTGATGATACGTTTAGGGCTCACAGATGTGTTATAAGGAGAGACAGAAAGCTACACATGCCCAAGTATGTAGGGATAATGTAGCATGAAGTAACAGACTTCATCAGATCAATGAGGCGTGGACACCACAAGCCATCCTCCACACCCTCATATAGGCAACATACAGCACATGCCTGATTGCACATGTCCAGTTACTAAATATGACCCCAGGGAGTATGCCTCAGCTATGAATACTGTATACTTGAACTATGAATAAACTGGAAATGAATGTCATTGAGATGAAGTGATTCAAAATCATACTGCTGGTAATATGCTGCTAGTATGTTCCATAGCTCTCTAGTTAATCTTCAGATGAAAGTTGGTTTTTCTTGCTCAGAAGTTCCTTGTACTTCTTCTGTGCCTCCACCAGCTGCACCTGAGCAGTTGCCATCTCAACACAGCATTCAATACCTACATACACACAATCACATGAACATGCACATATAATGTGTTATCCTGAGTAAATCAACACAAGCCCGAAGGAAGGTTTAAAAAAAAAGTGGGGAGGCCAAGTCAGTTGGTGGTTTTAAGTGCGGTATTTTGCAAAATCAACAACAACAACAACAACAACAAATTGTGCATGTGCGACATGCAGAATTGCAGGAGATTTCATGGCGGTCAGGCAACACCTTACCGAGTTGTGCAGTACTACAGTATTTGTATGACAAAGCGTTTAGACTAGCTCACAGGCAAAAGCAGCTGTCACGGCATCAGCTGAAGAATCAAGTTTGTTGAATTAGCGGTCTCGTTTGAGTAAAAGCTGACAACAGTCAAAGTTTCCTCCAATAAACACCTGATTAGCTGTTTATACTGAAAGTAACATCAGATTTGGACAGTGAGATAGCATAAAGTAGATCAGCAATTCATACTTCTCACCATATGAAGAATATAAATACTGCCCACAACAATGTTGATGATTAGTACCAAACATTGATTCCCCTCCCTCCTGCAGTTACTTTCCCCCCTCCCCCCACCCTTGGCAAAATCCCCATCCATTTAGAATTTATGTCATGCTTTATATTACCTATTATTTACGAACGGTATGTAATGAATATATTTATAAGACACTGGTAAGTGACTGTATTGTCTCAGCTGCACAACCCTCAACCCATTAAAACACACTTCTCCCTCCCCCCCCCCCCCCCCCCCCCCCCCCCCCAAACAACAACAGCACAACATTTAAGCACACACATATACGCTTGATCACTGGATATACCAGCACAAGATTTACATTGTATCTTGACTTGACTTGACTATTGTAAGATGGATTTTCAGGTAAGAACAATTTTGTTGGTAGGGCTAGGGCTAACTATGACAAACAGCACCTTAACCCAAGATAACTAAGGCTAGGTACAAGGCTAAGTAGAAAAAAAGAAGAAAAAAAGCCTGCTAATGGGGAGGAGCTATCCTATTTATAGTTAAAAGAACAAATTAAATATCTTTAAATTGAAAAGTTTATCTGTCACAATTACCATTGGAAATAAACCTGTACCCAAATTATTTTGTTCACAAAAAAAAAAAAAAAAAAAAAAGGGGAAAAAAAAAAGGGAAAAAAAAGGAAAGAAGCAATATACTTGCTTTACATACCAGAGTGGTCCACTATAGAGATATATGATTTGGTCTACCTGAAACTATTCATCAAATTAAAAATGACTAGTTTCAGTAGTCTTATTGCATATTACTGTTGGCAATCAACTCTATGTACACCACTAGTATATAAATTTCATCTTGATCTTGTACGGCATGAGTCAGCAATATCTACAGCATGTGCAGCTGTGATGCCATAGTAATACACCTTGCACAGTTGGTTGAGTCTGTTAAAAGATGGCGGTGGTGATAGGGCTCCATTACTGCCTCATTCCATTACAGTATTGCTTTAAGTACGAGTAGCTATATATGTTTACTTAGCCAGGGAGAATCCCAGCTATTGTTACCAGAGTTCACGGGCTGTTCTTTGATTGAATTTCGGAACCGTAGAAACTTAATTTAATTGCATTGCCTGGAGGTGACAAAAAGACCAGCTGTTCAGCCCACCAATCAGAATATAGCTATTGAGGTAAGACGTTCAACTCATTCATCAGCAAATGCACCCTCAACACATGGGCGAAATATAACTGTACATGCAGCTACTCTTAGCTGACTTTATAAGACAGATGCCTGCACGCTTGAAAAGCTGTTAGGTGGTCAAATGTTAGTATGGTACATATGGGATCACCAATTTCTGGTAAAAACATCAGAACTGGATGGATATGTATAGACTGTATCAGTGGTGGTGTGTGTGCACAAATGGCAAGTGAGACAGTCATCCTATTCAAGGACCAATAGAGTCAGCTGGCAATCAAGGAATACTAATGCTTTATTTGTTTATTATTTTCAGTTCTACTGCATTATAGCAACAAGGGTTTATCTTCACTAGCGGTAGTTAAGTGATACACACAACCTTCAGAATCACTCCATGAAAATGTGACGCCATTACAAAGATGCCCCACCCCCTCCAGTGTCACGCCCATTCTCCCAGGTGCAATGGTTTTATTCATACTGAATACAAAGTATTGCTCATGCATTGTGGGAGTTGTTTCTTTTACAAGTCATCATAAGGTATGGCTACAGTGAAGTAAGTATGTCATTCTGGTGAAGCAGACAACAGAGACTGAGAGATGGATACGGAGAATAGGGAGAGGTAGGGAGGAGTGGGGAGAGGTAGGGAGGAGTGGGGAGAGGTAGGGAGGAGTGGGGAGAGGTAGGGAGGAGTGGGGATAGGTAGGGAGGAGTGGGGAGAGGTAGGGAGGAGTGGGGAGAGGTAGGG
>WLWD01003739.1_pt1 | contig 26462 bp, 22 predicted proteins | sample 6712731 | NCBI WGS metagenome assembly WLWD01 (sample SAMN12718690, study PRJNA576275) | sponge metagenome | isolation source: marine sponge | host: Mycale hentscheli | place: New Zealand: South Island, Marlborough, Capsize Point | collected 2014-11-01 | reverse complement strand
GACTCACACACATGCACACTTCTATGATGCTGCAGACTATAAAAGTTAATCAATTATGTCATTTGTACACTCATCTCATTCGTTTATTTATTTTTATGTCACCCATGCCTAATTACTTGCTGAGTCATGCTCAGTAAGGGGTCATGTGAGGGTCGTGTTGTTAGAGTTGATTTGAGTGATAAATTGAATGAACTGTCGAATAAGTCCTCCTAACTAGCCTCAGTCGTACCGCTTACTACTTGGCGCTCCATTATACGCCTGCTTGGCGGCATCCTGAAAGGTGGTCCTCGTCCTGCCACCTTGACTCCCCCCCCCCCCCCCCCCCCCCACCCCCCCAGTGATGTGTACTGCACCAACTCCTTCCTATTTATGTCCTAGTCTTATTGAAACTACTGTGGTGTGGGTGGGTGGCGTTCATTGCCACTAGCTGTCTAGCTCCCTATGCTGTACGCATACACGCGGGCTGCACTGTGCTTCTATTGGAGCTGCCCAACCCATGGCCCACACGTTCTCTACTACACATGCTCCCTACCCCATGTCCTGCTAACCCTTTACCGTCTCTCTTTGCTACTGCACTTCCAGTGCATTTTTGTTGCAGAGAAAAACTTCCAATTGAGTTTCTGATCCAGACTTGTTCACCCATTACCCATATTCAATATTTTTTTTAATGTTATTGGACATCTAAACCAGAACATTCCATTGTAGCTGCAGAATATTTTTTTTTTTTGGTCGACTATTCATTATAAGTACTTTAAGCTATATATTGAGGAGGTTTTGTGGGTGGAGAAAGGGGGTTGGGGGGAACGTTATTTGGGGGGGGGGTGGACACCTCTGTTTGGGGGATAGTGTGAGGGTGGAGGAGAGGGTGGAGTCCTAGTGTCCCTTCCTCCTCAGTATCAAGCACTGCATTGTTGTACTCACTTCTTTAGGCTCTTTTTGTGTGTACAGTAAATCTCTCTATTTCTGATGGCTCCTATTTGAGTGTGTGTTTTCATAGAAATGATGATGAAATATTTTATTAACACATGCAATGGCTGTGTATTGCCACATAACAGCTGTTTTACAATGGCTGTAAATAGCAGCATTGTGTGTGTAGGTAGTAAATATCAGTTATATATTTTTTTCTTTTTTAGCGACTTGAAAATGGCTCTTTGGAATCGTCGGCTGCAGGAGCTAACAGTACCATTAGTTCTGTGGGATAGTGTCCTGTCAAGTTCATAGCTACTATTATCAATACTGAATTGTTTCATTGTGTTCATTTTATGATATTTAATATATTATTTGTTATTAAAATTTAAGATGTGTATGCCATTTTTACATGCGTTCCGCTAAAATAGGCATTTATTCTGCCATACATAAATAGGTGAATGATGAAAATAGCACTAAAATTATCAGACTAATACAGTTACAAGTACAGTATCATCTTATCTGTTGAGATCTGATGGGATGCTGGTTCCATGGAACATTGGGCAAGCGCTGAGACATTAATTTGCCTAGTAAAGTACATGCTACAGTGAAAAGCTAGTCGGAGTGGAAACTCAAGTGCAGAAGTGGGTCATCAATAGTTGTTGAGACACCCACCATCTTAATTCAGCCAGTTAATCGTCATTAAACTGTCAGGTGAAGTTAATCCTAAGAAGTGTCTTTTACCACCACTGAAAGCAATCAACCCAGTTTCTTCTCCTAAATCTTGTGGCTGGTATGCAGCAGCAGTCTTGGAGTGGGCATGGGACAATTAACCAGACTTTAAATTTCATTTTTTTCAGTTATAAATATAATAGCAACAAGTGTTACTAATAGCTATAGCTGTAAGATAAGAACTCCTATTAAAAAAATAGAACAGTCCTTAGTGATATATTTCAAATGCACACATACAGCTACGCAAGTACTGCTTTACTCCAAGTACTTTCCTAACCTCCTACACAGATCAAACTGCTGACTACTCAAATGCCGGATAATCGAGTAGTGTAGACGCTGAATAGGATATACAACCCTATGTTAGGTTAGTCTCACGGGCCAGACCCTTTACCCAATATGAAGAGAAAGAAAAAAAAAAGGTCTGGGTAAAGGGTCTGGCCCGCGAGACTAATGTTAGGTACCCAGGAGACGATAGCATCAGTAGCTACTATAGGTAAGATTTATGATACCCTACACAGAAATAACACCTTGCATTAATAGGGAATTGAGCATTATCATAATAAGCAAGCAGGAAAAAGTCAAGTGCATGTTTTAGCTTACATAGAGTCTGCGTGCACTTTCCAAAGTTCCTGAGGTCCCACATTCTTATCGTCATGTCATCGGAGCATGTCGTGAAAGCGTGGTTGTTATAGCATCACATGTAAAAGCAACACACCACACTTTTATACCCAAATATAACACCTGCTATTATTTACGGTAATCTACAGAATCCTCCGGTTTAGCGACCATTACCCGTATCACCTTAGAAATTGAATTGTTTACGGCTTTGAATTGTTTTGCGGGTGCAGTTAAAACTCAAAATCTTATAGGAGCTCCATTTCTATTCGAGTTAGTGGCGGTGGTAAGTTAATGCGCTATTTGTCACAGTTATAAGCCCTACTCAACAGTATTTACTTAATAATGCATTGTCCACTAGACGAACCACGAAGGTAAGTCTTGCGTAGGTATGTTCAGTTGTGTGAAAGTATTGTGCGTTACAACTACTATTAAGAATATCACAAAGAAAATTTTAAATAACATGATTTAATTTTGTTGCTTTTTCAATTCAAACTGTTGCGGGAGCGGTTACTATGACATTGAAACCCCTTTACCTCATACGTAATTAAAAAACTCGACTTTATTTTAATAGCTTGAGTGTTAGTTGTTAAAATCAAATTTAACAATAGTGTAGTTTAAGGCTCGCTCGCCATTTGTGCTCAAGCACACCACTAGTTGGCGAGCGAGCGTAGCGAGCGAGACAGTATTAGGGGTGGATAATGCAAAATCGGGTATATGTTATATATGTAGGTATGTATGTATGGATTGTACGTATGCCCTTTAAACGCGCGCGCGGGGAACGATTCTCAAATTTGGTACTACAAAAGTTACCACTGCTGAAGAAAATGAGGTAAGAAAGTAATTTTGTATTTGTGTGCTAAAATTGATTGTCTTTTGTTTTTGTAGGTGAGAGCTTGTTGTCAAGAATTCAAGGTAATTCAGATGGTCAAAGTAACTTCAATTTGATACTACAGAAGTTATCAATACTCAAGAATGATGTAAGTAGTGATTCCATATTTGCTGTTCAAGAGTTACTGGTGATTGAGATTATCAGAATGGCAGATGTTTGATACTACAAAAGTTACCATTAATAAGGTAAGACAGTGATTTGGTATTTGTTTGCTGAAATCAAATGTCATAACTGCTATTATAGTGTTTGCATGAAGTAAGCTAAAACATAGTAACATTTTATGTTACCTAACTATCAGGCTCGCTCGCCATTTGTGCTCAAGCACACCACTAGTATATATATATATATGTATGTATGTATGGATGGTACGTATGCTCTTTAAATGCGCGCGCTCCTAATTACGTAAGTTAGGTAAAGCGTTCACAGTTCCAGTTTTTTTCAATTAACGAGCGCGGAGTATCCTGCTGCAGACGCAACATTGTTTCAACCAAAAAGTTTACAGCTACTCTCTTCTTGAAACAATTGTGAAGTCTTTGTCAAGCTGCGCTTCTTTGCCACTGCTTTCGAAGTTTATTCAGGTAATTGTTAGTTTAGTCTGGGATCAGAGACTTTAGATTCTCTGATGCTAACTGAGGATGGAAAGGGTTACACTGTGCACTACAGTTAGATGTAATTTCTGTCCTATTTTTCTGTAAAAAGAGTCTGCTCGCTCGCCATGCATTTGCGCTATTCGAGCGCACCACTAGTTTATTTGTATATATGTATGGACGTATGTATGTCATTTTGTACTTTGACCCTCGCGTTTTTGTGTTATGTTGCACTAAACAGAATCCTCTGGTTTATCGATCAATTGTTTACCGTTTTGAATTCTTTTGCGGGTGCAGTTAAAACTTGAAAACTTAAGGGACTTCCATTTCTATTCGAGTTAGTGGCGGTGGTAAGTCAATGCGCTCTTTGTCATGGTTATAAGCCGTGCGCAACAGTATTTACTTGAAAATACATTGTCCACTAGACTACCGCGAAGGTAAGTCTGTGTAGGTGCATGTCCAGTTGTGTCAAAACAACTGGACGTTACAACCACTACTTAGCTAAAGAATATCACAAAGAAAACGTTTAAATAACGTGTATTGTTTTGTTGTTGTTTTTTCCCTTCAATTCAAGTCAGTTGCAGAGAGTTGTTACTATGGCACTGAAATCCCTTTACCGTGTCTTCGAAATGCCTAGTATTTTTTTATCTGTATTATTCAGTTTTCATCAGAAGTGTTCTGTTGTGACCATACCATTGCTGTATAAAAACAACTTGTGTACATTCCAATGCCATATTAGCAATTGCTTTGCACATGATGAGATACTATTATAATAGACATTCATCTCCCGCCAGTTATGCTGTTGCCCAACGACACCTGGGGGGAGGGGAGTGTAACTGTATAAGTCCGATACTTTAATTGCTATAAATTCCTGTCCTTCTTCACTCCTACACTCCTCCCTCACCTTAATCATACTTTTCACTTCCTATATCCTCTTGTCTACCTTCCTGCTTCCAACATATTCAGTATCGTTATCATCTGAATATTCTGAGCTTATAGGAGAGAATGCATCATCCTACATTGAAGGACAGAAGAAGGTCCAAGTAAGTCAGAGCAAAGGCTGCTCACTCAGGTTATCATTCATTGATGAGATCCAGTTGAAAACAATAAACACCTAAAAAGGTTATTATTATTACCAAATTGTGCTATATTCCCAGGAAAGCTATTAGGCTAAGTAAAAACTTATTGAAAAAAGAAAAAAATAAGAAATTTTCTCACTTTTTTTTTTGGAATGAGTGTGTGATGTAAATGGCAGACTGTCTTTCCTGGAGTAACTTCAGTTAGACTATAGCTGCTGGTATCTTTATTACGTACAGCACCCTAGTAGCTCTCAACTTGTACATATTTTTCTCAACTAGCAACAAAGTGACAGCTTTAGGGAGCAAGTTCTACTTACTAGCCTAAATAGTAGTATCTCCACGGTACTTATATATCTCCTCTCCCCTTTCCCTCTTGCTTTTGCTGTAGGAAAGTTATCACAGACAGTCCACCACCTCAGTTACAGAAAAATTCTTGCAATGTTTTGAACCAATGTCATTATTTTGCCCAGCTACCTTAGTTATGTATAGCTATTTTCTATTGCTTAAAATATATGTAATACATTAGCCATGTTCTAGATGCCGTAGCTTCGCTTTAACGAATCCGTATTACTTCATGCTTGGATGCCTATAAACTCTTGTGCCGGTGAATGGCTTAAACATTGTGCCCCTCCCCCTCATATACAATAAGTCTTTATTTTGTGGAGGTATGTTGACCCATTTGTGTCAGTTTTGTTTGAGATAAAAACATTTTATAATAAAGGCCAGTGTATAAGTTATGTGACTAATAATGACTTTCTGGTGGCTGCTGTTTGGGGTGGAGGGGAATGCGTATTTGTATAGCCTAAGGATAGGTTGTTGGTCTCATTAAATGCCACTATTACCATTGTGAATACTGGTGAAGGACATGTTACTAGTTTAAGGTATACTTGCACAGGGCATGATATGCATCAGTTACATAGAGTGAAGTATGTGTAGGACGTGGACTCTTGTCACATGGTAATAAGCACATGTAGCAACAGTTTAGTTATGTGACTACAGAACAGTAATTACTTAGTTGAAGTTTCCAGCTAAGGCTTGGCATAGAGATTGAAGAGGGTGGTTTATGCTTTTATCATTTCATTCATCAGTAATGTCCAGTTGGTAGTTCAAATTCGAACTGGCACAGCATGCGTAAGACTTCAATGCTATAATTCTTTCTTCCTGAACTTTTAAAAATAGGAAGCAGATATCGCCAGCATCTAAGAATGCTTTCTCCATCATCCTCCTTTATAGCATCAGAAAATTCCAGGTAAAAGCAAGAATTTTTTTGCCATATTCTAGCACCTACATTACAGATTTTAATTATTTAATACAGGAGAATATCATAAATCTTACATCACAGATTGATTAGCAAATATCAATAATCTTCGACATATACATGTATATACTGTTCATATTATGCTACACTTACCTCTTTTTTCTTTGCAAAAGTTGTATAGGCTCTTGCAAACATATGCTTCTTTCCTGCTGTCAATGGTGACCAGATTCACCCCTCTTCCTTCTTTTTGGGATGCATTTAAAGCCATTTCTTTCCATATATTAGTGACTAATTAGATTCCTGTGCTCCTAGAAGACGTCTGTTTTTAACATTAGTTGAATTAGCACAAGCTAAACAAAGAGCTGCACTTGATGAAGCCACCATAACGCAGTTAAACTGTACTGCGCGCGTACATTACGGCGTAAAAAACGCTCACTAAAACGCAAACTTTACTTGGCCCTCAATGCTGACGTCATGTACGTGGGCAAGTACCAATCCGATGTGGCGCTCTCACCAGACCCTTTCCTTCCCCCCATGCCCACATTTAATGGGAAGGTAAAGGGACGGTTACGCCAGACTGTAGATAACCATGGTTTTTTTTTTTGTTTTTTTTTGTTTTTTTTAACACAAGGTTGTTTGCAGTGTTAAAAGTGGCAATGTGGTCATTTATTCCAAGCTGGATATCTTCACAATTATATTTTTAGGCATATGACACTGAGATAACTTATGTTATCACATGGTGTTATCTCACACTGTATTGCTCATTGCATTAGTAGTTATAGCAACCAGCAAGCTTAACAATGTTTTGTGTTTTTACAGCTGCCTTCCTCTAGTGAAGAAGCCTACCCACACAGGTTAGAGCAGCATCTAAAATATCAGCTGGTTGGTGTGGGGAGCCCCTAGGGAGTATTACAGCCAACTTTACACCAAGAGTTAGTATAAGCTACTTCAGTGAAGATTTATAACTTAGAATTATTGCACTCATCAGAGTGATATGGCTAAATATTTCACTCTTAGATGTTACTTCCACTCTGTCCCTTGCTTGTGTAAATAAATTAGCCTGCTCATGAAATATATCGCCATATCACACTCTGACTCATATAATACGTATTATATATACTTGTTATATACACCATGTATAAAAAAAAACAAAATATAATTGCTTATCCAGAACTTTCTCTGATAGCAGACATCTTAATTACCTATGTAGATACCAGGAATATAGCATCCACAATTCTTTGCTGAGTCTTACAATGGTTCTGTTCTTTGCAATTGTTGTCTGTTTATCAGTGCATTATGGCACACAAGAGTCTCCAGGTGGCAGCAACTTCCTGCTCCAATGAATGAGGATGAGCTTGGTCAAGCCTCCTTCTTACACTTGGCACAACACGCAAAAGTGTATTCACACTCTGGTATTATTGCATACTTGAAGTTTGGATTTTTATTATATTACTTCAGATCTTGACTCTTGTGGGCAATGCGCCAGTGTGTATCACACATCAGCCTGTCTGTTATGGACATAACGGACACTGATATTATATTCAACAGAATACAAAAGTTTAGCTAAATAACACGCTGTTGTAATTATGTAATGCCATGATTAACTAATTAGCTACCACATTATAAAGTGATGAAATACCCAGTTAATGAAAATTCCGGTTAATAAGCACATCCCATTCTCATACACACTTAACGAATTCATTTCGCTTTCTAAGCTGCACACACACACACGCACACACAGACGCACATACACACACAGAATACATATATGCCATTGTTTCCTTTGTATCTTAGGGCTTCTTCCTCCATTTCTCATCTAAACTCAGGTTGGGCCTCAACACATTAAAATTTGGTTTTATTTAACTTTTTATATAGCTATTTTTTTAATTTGTTATACTATAAAAAAATAATGAGAATAATCAATGCAGCTTTTAATCACAAACTTCATACATTGTAAAGGATAGCTAGAGCAATCAATAACAAAAACAAAGTCAAACACAAGTAATGTTTTCTAATAAACAAACAATATTTTATGTGAGTTCAGGATCAGAGCAGTCTATGGTGATACTGTTTGGAACCTTCTCTGGTAGTATATAAATGTATGGTATATCCAAGAAGCATTTCTTCCCTTCACTGCTTCTTCGTACTCCTTCAATTTGCCTGCAAATGCAGCAATGCTCTCCAATGGTCCAGATTCCAAGAACCTTTGAGCAGGATAATTTCCTAGCAATACCTAAGTAAAATGAAACAAAAAATAAGAAATCAATGGTTTTGAACGTTACAGAATAATTCAGTTAATACCCTATAAATATAAAAGCAACATAAATAATTTACTTTCACAATTTATTAGTGATTAATAGCTTACTCATTTAAATATATTATGTAATTTTTGTCATAGAATAATAAACTCCACAGCTAGCTATAGTTACTTATTTCATCTGGGCCGTATTGAGATAAGGAGTATGTGACAGTAATACTACGAACGGTAGTAGCCTCATCTGGAAGAGTACATAACAGTCGATTGTAATCAGACATGCCCTTTGCCTCAGGTGGAGGTTGCTGAACAGCAAATGGAGCATTTGGCACGTAACTGTAGATGACGCTGGCAAGATCCTGTGAACATGATGCGAGTACACTGCTTGATCAAGTTGCTCTTTGATGTAATGTGCTTAGGAAAACCTCGGCCTGGCAGGGATCCCTTATATTTAGGAAACCCGCATTAGTGTACAAGTCTTCTGTCCATTTCTTCAGTTCCTCATCATTCCTTACTTCAGAATCTGAAGCATAGAACTCGTCTATTGTTGCAGTCACTAAACTCTCAAAGTATCCCCACACCTTTAAGCCATCATCATGATAGTAGAACATTGGAACCGATTGTAGGCCTCGTTCTTCAATGCTTTGCTTTATATTGGTGAAGTCTACGGTATAAATTTCAGAGGCTCTTTTGAATAGCTCTACTTTACCGGCTCCTCCAATACCAAATACTAGATCTATGGGGCCACCAGGGTTGATCAGAGTAGTTCTCGCACAAGTGTGGATAGCCATGGTGTAGCGAAAGTGAGGACGCAGTAGCTTATTAACAGGATGAGCGTCAGGAAGCTTTCTCATCGTAGCCATACAGTAGGTCTCCATAGCAGCATGACAGGAAATATAGTGAGTCAACACCTGGTGAAGCTAAATTAAAAAGGTAATAATGAAATTGATAAATCTTACACTTATGATAACGACACAATATTATAGCTAGCTAGTTGTGTGAATGTATAGTGATAGCTTTACCTGGCCATGAGAACTCTGGTAATAGATTTTAGCAAGTACCCAATCCATCCAATTGTCTCCAGGAACAAATATAGGATTAGGAATTGCCTTCTCTTCTTCTCTTACTCCTTGTCTGATCTGAATAGCTATAGGAATTAAGTCATCATTGCTGTTGACATAGAGAAGGCAAATAGGTGCCGCAACAAAGCACCCCTCACGTGGTGTAAGACCATCCATGATTTCTAAGTCACATATATAGATATGACCAGCCTGGGAAAATATAAATATAATGTTTATCAAGTGATAGTAAATTTAAAGCAAGATTTAATGTTCACCTTCATTTCTTGCTCTAAAGTGAGACTCCTTGTAAAATAGGGTTGGACTAATTCATTGATTACTGGAAACTTGGAAGGAATTACTGTGCACTTCTTAATGACCATTGGGTTGAGTCCATTGAGAATTTGACGACCAAATTCTACATCTGATGTCCAGCGACCAGCTTCATACAGAGGTAAGGCCTCTTCTCGATTTACAGACTTGGCAAACTTTGCAAAGTCACTAAGATCATCAGTAAAAACTCCAGTCAATTTCAAGTTTGTGATGGCTTTAACTCCATTAAAAAAAAGTCAACATCTTTGACTCGATTGAATTGCTCATCTGCAGGAATATTATCTGTATCCTCATTAATACAAGATGGAACTCCAATTTTTCAGGAAGTATATGCCACTGATACTTTTCATTTCTCTCCATCAACTCAAGCTCCCTCTGTCTCGCCAGAATTTGATCTTGCCTCACATCCTTGAGTAGTTCTGTAACAAACATTTAAAATTATGTACTAATCAGCATCCCATATAGCTAAGCAGACTCATTGGGATAAATATTTTGATGTACACTTTCACATGCATGAACATGCATTCTTCCTAATGGGATTGTAAAAAATATGGTATTGGCATGCTTGTTCAACTTTGTAAAAGACATTGTAGAGTATTGTTATTGCATCTAAAAGAACTACATTGGCTCTTCTTTCTCTACACACACTATTGTCAGGGTCAATTCATGCTTCAACAATGAAAGGTATGTATTTGAAATCATATAAAATTATACTTGTCATAAGACATATGCAGCTTACTTGTGGTAGACGTAGTGCTAATAGCTTCGTCATCCCCAATCCAATGGTAACAAGGAAACGTCGTCTCATTCTTGATACTGGTTCCCGAGTATCGATAAATGGTGCTGTAATTTATGAACCAAAGGTCATTGATAGGTAGAAACCAGTTCTTTTCATTGCCAAAAATGACAACTTGAATTTCTCCCAGGTCAGATTCGGTCTCAACAAGAAGGTCTTCACATGTATCCTTCTTAATACGTTCAAAAAAGCTTAGAATACCCAGTCTTGGAGTTGCTCCTTTATCACCAATCAGAACAACATACATTCCTCTGTCACTTGTTCCTGCGGCACACATCGATCCGTTCACTATGCGAATTCCATAGTAGAACTTGGAAGCTGCAAAATTATTCAAAAAGAATACAATAATTAAAGGAACTCCCGGCAGTATAACTGGTGCACTCTACATTTATTAGGGAAATATGTCTACATACCATTTTGGTAATAATCCAGACCAAAAGATCCAGGATTTGTCGAAGGATTGGTATCAGTAGCCACGATTGTTGCAGTAACCTCTGGTACTCCATAACTGGATACCATGTTGGGTCTCTTTAATTTGCCAGACTGATAGTCAGCTCACTGAGTGGAGTCATTATATAGCACCAAGGAGACTGTACTGCACATGTTCAGTAGAAGAAAACGCCCCACAAAAGGAAAAAGGAAGCATAAGATCATAATTATCAAGTCAATCTTGCACACCTATTTTTAACCACACAGACTACTATAAAACATTTTTAGCAGAGCATTCTGATGAAGTTCTGGTGGCTATTCTAGTTGTGCTCACTTAACAGCAGCGATGACTTGAGAAGTCATTCCAATATTTTGAAAAAGACAGCTTCAAATTTGGTAATATGAAGACTGAAATACTCAAAAAAGAATACATACACAAGATTTGCAATTCACACAGTTATAGATTGTAGTCTCAAGAGGAGAATGTTTTGTGGGCTTCTAAAAATATCTACTGTGAAATGTCAATATTGAACTGGAATTTCCCATTATTGTGCAGAGATCAGGGAAGTTTAAACCATCATTTCATAGTCTTCCAGCCTTGGAACAAGTTAGTAAAGTTGCTAAGCATTTTGTGTGTACATTTATGGTAAAAAGAGTAAAACTTTTGCACATACATTCTACACATCCAAAACATTATTGTAAAATTATGACCCATTCCATTTTTGCTGTAGTCAACAGTGCAACTGGTGCGGTTGTTTGCTAGCTAAAATAAAACCATATTTCAGGTAGACAAATTTTTTTTAAACGAATCCTAATCTCATAAATTACTTACTTACTAAATACCTATATAAACTAGAACAAAAAATCAACTAGTTCATGTTAATTTTGTAAGTGTATATTCAGTGAAATGCAGCACTTATTTCACTATTGTCGTACAATGCTTCTCATTACGGGAAGATGGACTCACCTTATAGGAAGAAATTAAAACAAAAATTATGCCATATAAATACATTGCTGCCACCTTTGAGATCGTCAGACTTCAAATGAGTACAATAATCTTCTATATTGGATGTAGTCTCTCGCTTTCACAGGCTTTATTTTTTAACAGGCTTTATTTTTTAACAATAAAGACCCCTTGCAGTTACGTAATTTTTAATTACGTAATAGTGAGGGCGACCATGTTGGAGTACAACCGACGCTAAGAAAATGGAATCCAAAAGCAGAAAAAAGCTGTTGTTAGGAGGATACTTTTCTTCTCTCAAAAGTTCTGCTGAAAGGGAGAGGTATTTGGAGAAACTAAAGCATGTAGGAGGTTTATATTTACATGGCAATCGTGATTTTAGTTATCATAGTAATACAGTTTTCAGTCACTACTAGCTATTTGTCATGAATTGATGTTTTGTTTTAGTTGATATCTCTCTCTGACTTTGCTTTTGGCTTGAGTTATTGTCTGACCACATACATTTTATTTTTAGTTAAACTACAATACTTATGACTAAAAATATTATAGTTTAGTTTTAGTCAACCAAAAAATATTTGACGTATGGTAGTACTAGGAAACTTTAAGATATTTCACTTGCTATTTAATTACTTTCAGGTGCAACGTCAGATGTTTTGTTCGAGAAGGAGCTATTGTGACTTTGTTGTATGGACCGAAGATGACTTGTATGTGGAACGAATATACCCAAATGAAAACTTCTGGTTGATCAATACCTCTAAAGCAAAGGATTTCTTCAAGTGCTCAATTCTACCAGAATTGTTCGGAAAACACTACTCTCAGCCGACAACCACCAATACCACATTTCAAATTCAATCTTCTTTGCCTTCATCTTCTGAAGGACAACAGTCAGATGAGCCTGGTAGTGAAAAATGTCAAGTGCAAAGTGGTAGTAGCACCAGTCAGAACAATACTGACTCCATAGCACTGTATTGTTATTGCCAGCGACCAGAAGGAGATATGATAGGATGTGACAATCCTAACTGTTCCTTTGAATGGTTTCATTTAACCTCTTTAAATTTGAAATCTCTTCCTAGTTGTAAGTTTTGGTATTGCCCCGATTGTAGGATTGCCCCAATTTCAGAAGACATCAAAAAGAGAAAACTCATGTAACTAATCTATTATGCTAACTGTATCTAAATATTTTCAAACAAATTTATTATATTGTGCAAAAAACTTAATTCATATTGAGGTGAATTGTACATAAATTATTTGATCAAAGTTACAACTGAATGGTACATGAATTATTTAGTCAAAAGGGACAACTGAATCACACATATTTATTAAACCACAGCTTACATATACAATCTTATCTAAGGTTGTTACAGTTTCATTAGAGCATACAAAATCAATTGGTTGGTGGCACTAAGAATAGAGTACTTTTGCCTAATGTTACCTATTACACGTTCAAGGTGAATTCTCACATTGGCTATCTTCCTCAGTACTTTAGAATTATTCCCTTTGAATGGCAAATCTTTGATTTCACGCTTTAAAGCTTCCACCTTTTTGGACATTAAATTAAAATATTTGCTATGCTCATCTCTTAAATCCTTTTTACTGTCCATGCATTTATCATCGGATCACTGGGTTCCTGGGATACAGAAAATAGTCCTCTTTTTCGTCATCTCGGCATCTCTCCTAAATATGAATCGCTATTTGCGAAACTGTGCTGTGTAGATGCACTCGAAGGATCAAGGGAAATTTGGACGGCACACCCCACAACAGCGAACCTCTTGAGAAATCGGAACTGAGCTTATATATTTTCCTTTTTTATTTTCTTTCTCTCACATTGTAAATTTCACTTTTAATTGCATATTTTCACTGTTTAACCCATTTTGGGAGAGGAACGGGTGGCGACACCCAAGCACTAGTCATTGTGTTCATTGTACCTTGTTGTCTAATGATAAATTTTCTATGCCTGCCAGTTCAGAATGGACAGCAGAGCTTCCAACCCTGAGAATTCCCCAAGTTCTAATCGGTAATCGCACAAAATATTAGGGAATTATTTTGTATATGTGTCCGATTCAACTATCAAGAATTAGTGCATACAGACTCCACTTCCCAGAAATGTACGTTGATAATCACGACAAATCCATAATTAGAGTTTACTTAGGATTTACAAAATTTTATTGAGGTTAGACAAACTAGTTTTCAACACAATATAAATTTACCAATATTCAGGCAGTGCTTTTTACTACCGGTGGACCCACTTCGTGGGGTAACTGCTACTTCTAGTAAACTGAGTGATACTGCTAAAGAAGTACTGTTGCTTTTATTCTTGAAAAAGCTTCTACCACAAAGAAATGCTCTTCACAATTTTTTTAGCTATTTTTCTATGTAAATATATATTGTTGTTTGTTCACCTTGTCATTCGAATATTCCTGCTCAATATTTTGAGGGGTCAATGCATTATGTGAAACAGATATTAAAAGTGATAGCTAAATTAACAAGTGAAAGCTGTCGTTGAACGTTGGGGGCTCCAAAACGGCGAGTTTCGTGGAGAGTGACGCAGTGCGCGATTGTGGGTGGAGTTTAAACGCTACCATCTAGCGTTCTGTTTTAGCTGATTTTCCTGGTAAAATTGGCTATACATACTTCGGTTTTTAATAGCTGTGCTGAGCTTGTATTGTACTCATTTGTACGTGTTATATAACTTGCGAATAGTAATCTATTATCAGGTAAAGTATAGGTTAGCTGTTTAATATACCTTTAGTCTTGTGTAATACAATAGCTAGCTACTTATAGGAAATATTCATATTTTGTACAGTAGCGATTATAATTAATATTTATTTACCTGATCAAAGTAGTTAAAAGATAGGCCTTAGCTACAATAGTAGCCAAATCATAATAATTTATAGATCTGATGAAAAATGCACTAAATAAATTTGTCCAGAGAAAGACAACATTTATATTGCATATTACATAATTAAGCTGTGATTACCTTACTTATTATTATTATTGTGGCTGTTGTTGTTATTATTATTATTATCATTATTATTATATTATTATTATCATCATCATAGTCATGATACACTGCCACTACCTACTACTACTATTATAGTTGTTGTGGTTGTACTTGCATATGCTATTGTTTTGAAGATGCTGTTACATATTAAGTCTATGAAGCCAGCTATCTGTTTTACTATACATTATTCATATTGTTTATTTTTATTTTTTTCGTTAGATTGCAATAACCTATCTGATTGGCATGGAACTCTTTACCTTTCATTTGTTCCTGAGAACAATGCTGACTGTTACCAATGCTACCACAGGAGTGGCTCGTTCAGCCAAGAAGTGGTACAATAAGAGGAAGGGAAAGAAAAGGACTCAAGCTAAGCCTGGTTAGTTCTTGTAGCATTTTGAAGTTGTTGTAATGAGTCACATTACCTAATTCAAACTACACCAATTACATGTGTCTGTGTACCGTTTTTTTCTTTTGTTTTTAAACTTATTTTAGATTCCACCACTCCATCTGGTACTTCTTCCTCCTCACTAGTTGGCAACATTAATGTTCCTTCCTCTCTGACCTCCAGTAACACCTTGAAGCATTATCAGTTGTCTGATTTTGAAATGGTCAAAGTGCTCGGGAGAGGAACATACGGGAAAGTGAGTTAAAATAATAATAACGATAACAAGATACATTCAGTTATGATTTTATATATGGGATATATTCATAATTTGTGTTTACTTATAATAGTAAAACTTTGTATGTCATAACAATTACATACTAATGATTTGATACAATGATGTATATAATATTATACTATTTGTTTTACAGGTTTTTCTCGCTAGGGAAACTGGAACTCGACAATTTTTGGCAATAAAGGCTCTGAAAAAGACTCATGTGTTGAATCGTGATATGGTAGCAACTTTTGCGGAGAAGAGAGTCCTATCTCTTGGCTCAACTTTCCCTTACCTCCCTACACTGCATTCCACATTTGACAGTCCAGTACGTTCAATAAATTATTTTTAGTTCAAGCATTATTAGGCATGAAGAAAACCATGTTCTGTCTGTTTGTCTGTCTATCTAGTGTATTTTATATTTAGCGTGCTTTTTTTTCCAGACTATATATATCACTATTATTCAACAGAGTCATTTATTCTTTGCTATGGACTACCTGAGTGGTGGTGACCTCTTCTTCCATTGTAATAATGGTGTGGGGGTAGGACTTGAGAGAGCAAGGTAATGTTAGATAATGTGAACTGTCTCATAAACTAAACTACTTCACCGTTTGCACAGATTTTATGCGGCAGAAATATCAGAAGCATTGCAGTTTCTCCACAAACATGGAATCATTTACAGGTAAACTAAGTTTATTTTCAACATTAACGTCACATTTTGATCAAATTAAAAGAATATTTAATTGATGTTTTACGTTGAAAACTAGTTATATACTTCTTTTAGGGATTTGAAGTCTGAGAATGTTTTGCTGGCTGCTGAGGGTCACTGTGTATTGGCAAACTTTGGTGTGAGTTGTGAGAATATTATTCCAGGAGTGACTACTTCAAATGACTATGCAGGCACTGTGGAGTATATGGCACCTGAGGTATGGTTACCATGGCCATATATATATATATTATTAACATATTTAAGTTTAATGATGAATCATAAACATTAAGAAAAATAAAGAAAATGTGTATAAAAATTGATGTATATATTTTAAATTTCATAAAAACCACTCATTCAGAATATAAATGAATTAAAAAATATTTTTCTGGTGTTCACTATAGGTCATCAAAAGGGAGAACTACTCATTTGCAGTTGACTGGTGGTCATTTGGTGTCTTGTGCTATGAAATGCTATTTGGGGTGGTAAGTATATATGTTTACGTGTTCTTATGTTTTATTTGTTCTGCTGGTATAGTTTCGTTTCTTTATTTCAGTTCATATTGCATTTGTAGTTTTAAGAGTCCCAATTATAGTACAGCGGTGGGATGTATAGGGGGTGTGGTTAATAGTAATACTCGGCTATATAATGCAGTATTCAGTTCTCCAGAACAAACCGTGGGAGCAATGGAGTGTTCACTATGCTACATTTCAGATAGGAAACTATAGAATGTCGCATAATGTGGAAATATATACAAAATAAAATCACTAAGCATGGGTGCATTGGAGCGTTCACTATGCTACATTCAATATGTTGGAAAGTATAGAATGCTCGTGTGATGTTTAAAAACTAATAAAAATAACTATTTTGTATAAATAAATTGGATATATCCCTTGTGCATATATATACTTAGTATATTGTGATATTGTCCTATAGCTGCCCTTCCATGGAGTGAATGAACAGGAACTGGTCCAGTCTATTCTCACATCAAAAGTGAGCGTCCCACAGAATACCAGCATGCGGATCATCACCTTCTCAAGTGTTGTAAGTTTCTTTAGTAATATAATTACAAATATGAAAAAGATAAATGCATGCAGGTTTTGAACAGAAATCCTAATAAAAGGCTTGGGTGCATGGAAAAGAAACATCCCATCAGGAGCCATTCATTTTTCTGGGAAATAGACTGGGACAAGTTGGACAACAAGCAATTGGAACCTCCATTCAAACACACGTGGTACGTTTATGTTTAGATTTTGAGTGGCAAATAAGGACCTATGATTTACTTTGCATGTCTGTTAGAATTGTATATCATAACTTTTACAAACATTATGTTATCTAGCAATAGCTATGAACTGATTTAAAGGATAGTGGTATTAGTAAAGAGGTTTAACTAGTATACTAGTAGCTTCCCATTACTCGTTTATATCTCCATGTCAGTTGTTTGTTGCTGTTTTTACAGCCGCACAAAGGAGACGGAGACATCAGTAACTTTGATGTTGACTTCACCTCCCAGCCTGTCAAACTCACTGCAGTTGCCCCACATCTGGTGGAAGCCATCGACCAAGAAGTGTTTGAAGGATTCACATCCTCCACTTCTACTTCCACCAACAACTCCTCTACCAGGGTCTAGGTAAACATGTGAAAGTATAGTTTGTAGAATATGAATTTAGATAACATACAACATGGTTATTTTTTGTGACTGTTTAGATTACGTAGATGAAATAATTTCTAACTCGATTTATTACAACTCGCATTCGATTTTTCTTGTTTTGTTTTTTACAGAAGGCTGTTGGCCTTCAGACCTCCCCCCTCCCCTGTCCTACTAACCCATGCTCCTGTTTCCTCACCCCTCTCTCCAAAGGTCACAGATGATTCTTCAAACTAGTGCCATCCGTTATGTCATCACTTTATTGACAATAATTTCTCATGTAATGTAAGTTACTTGTACGAATGGTTTGCCATTTCTTGCATCTGTGAATGTAATATTTAATTTCTTCTGTATCCGGGCTAAAAATAAATTTAATAAAGTGAAAAATCTTATTTACAGACACACCAGTTATAAAAATTATCCATTGAACCATCATCTTCAAGTGAAGTTATTTCCATATCAACTCTCATCTACTGCAGAAGACACACAGTCACTTCTGTTCAACACTACCTCCTCCCCATACCTCCTCACCAGTGACGAACAAAAAATATTTAATGGATTTGATGAAGTACTTTATTTCAAGCCATTCAAAGTACTTAATATAAATAGTAAGTTCCTTTGCAATCTAATATCTGCACATTAAAGCAATGAACTTTTTATTGATTTTTAGACTTGATGTCAAAACTCTTTTGAAATGATCGTTTGGCTATGCGCAACATTATGAAAATTAATATAAACTCCACACTGCCAACGACAAAGGCATAGACAAGTAGTCATCAGTGCCTCTCTTCTCTTCAAACGCCACACGGTATTTCCTATTTTAATTTTGACTGCATACTTTTGCTAAATATACAGTAGATGTCATAAGCTTAAATGGTTAATACCAATCAGATGTAATAATTGTAAAGAAAATTTTAATATGTAAAAGTAATTGATTCATACCACTTTGTAATAATTCTTTTTTGTTTAATATGCTATAATCAGACACGATGACACTTTCTATACATCTAAATGGATCAAAATTAATGATTAAATATTTTTCTTATAGAAATTTGTTTTATGAATATTTGGAGCTCCACAACTCGAAGTCATTCTACTACCAGAGTTACCGTAGTAAGTTCTTACCTTTGCTCAAATACCAATTATGATCATCTTAATTCCTACTATAATATTGGCTACAGGAACATTGGATAAATAAGGCTACAATTTGAAGTAAAGACGGAAGTGGATACCTTACCAGACATGTGGCATCCACAATGAACAAACATGGGAATCTAACACTCAGTCACAGAGACCCAGAAAAAAAAAAGAAAAAAAAAGGCCTTTAGGCCACATAGCTTGGAGTAGAACTGAATCAATGTCACAATGTCTGAGTATTACACAGACATTGGTGCTGTGATACTCCTAGCTGTGTGACCTGGATGTTTTTTTTTTCCCTCATAGGAAGGAGTATTAGAACTCACTCACTATGGTTGTTTGACTCATCAAAAGACAATATTATAGGGTCAGTGGCATTTGACCTCTCATCCTTGATGGATTTCATCAATCAAAATGGTCAAAGGAAAAGCTAAATTAAATAAGTAGTGAGAAAATCCTTCAGCCTTAGAAAATCAAACTCATGATCCCTACCTGTAGCTGCCACACAACACTCTAATCACTAAACTATGGCAATCTACTAATTCCAACCTAATACCTAATTTAGTATGTAGAGGACTGGCTCCGCCGGCTACTCCAAACAGACCCACATCTTCTTCTCCCGCTGGTTCCACACTGTCTTCTGATACCTCCACACCTCTGCTCCCGGACCTTTCACCTTTGAGTTTGGGCAATCAGACACGAGGAGACCCAGTCCCTGCCTCACCCAGGTCTCCATCCCCAGACCCAGATCTCATCTCACAGAACTCGTCTCTGTCCCCAGCTATGCAGGCAATGATGTCTGAAGCTGACACAGTTCTCTTGAGGCTGGCTACAGATGTCCACTTGGATGAGGCACCACCTCCCCCTGCTGAACAGAATCCCCCTCACACCGAATCTCAACCAGCTGGATCGACTGCCGCCCCCCCCTCAATCTAGTATGGAGGTCTTCTCGCCATCACCAAGTTTCCCTCGGCCTTGCACTCCAATCCCCATAGCAGACAGGGTCGAAGCAGTGCTGGCAAGGTTGGCATTCAACCACCCGGACTCGGCCCCTCCTACATGTCCTGCGACACAGATGCGGCTCCTCTCACAGCTGTGGAGACACCTCCAGACCTCTCCTTGGGGAACCATGGCTCCAGGCCCACGGGAGCCGATGCACTTTCAAGCATGGCACGGGAAGTCTCTGAAGTTTGCTCATCTGAGGCACCCAATCCACCCCTCTCGGGTAGTACAGCACTTTGTGATCATCAGGAAGACAGGGGTCCTAACGATGAGAACCTTTCTTCACGGTACGATGAAAGACTTGCTGCTTTCAGTCGTGACCTGACTCACCTTGCTTCCCACCAGATATCCGATGCGGAGAGGGATAAATTCGTGAACCGCCTAGATCGTCTCGTTGAGGAGCTCTCACTCCTGGCCCCAAGTAGTCGTCCCCCAAACACTTCCGATCACTGAAGATGCAGAAAACGCAATCGCAGAGAAAACCCGACTTCTCATTCCCAACCTATCCAAAGATCTGTTGAACCTGCTCCACAGAGGTCAGCCTTTAGTCAATCCTCCCCCACACCCCCCTCCCAAGAGGACTCGACAGAGACAGCAAGGGTAGAGGAGCTGGGAGTTCATCCCCCCCTCCTAGACGCCGTAGAAGAAATCGATGGGCAGCTGAGGCAAGAAAGATCCAAAGACTATATCGTACCAATAAGGCCAAATGCATCCGATCCATCATTGGAGAGAAGTCTCCCTCATGCTCCATACCTATATCTAGACTGCAGAGCTACTTCGATCAACCACCATCTTCTCTAAATACAACACTTCCTGGTTGGCTGGATGGCACTCTTCCCCCTCCAAATACTAGCGATGAACTTACCTCACCTGTTGCAAAGCAGGAGGTCGAGATGCAGCTTAAACTTCTCCCATGGCAGTCTTCTCCAGGCCCAGATGGTGTAGCGTACAGAGTTTGGAAGTCTGCGTCCTCGAGCCTTGATGTACTGAGCTTGATCTACTCCATTTGCCTGGCTAATTGCCATTTTCCAACCTCCTGGAAAGTAGAACCATCCTTATATTAAAAAAAGATGATCAGCAGGATCTTCGTAACTGTCGACCGATTTCCCTCCAGAATACTATCTACAAAGTCTTTGCGGCAGCCATGGCCAGACGCCTAGCATCGTATGCAATCAGGAAGATCTATTCCACTCAGAAGGGCTTCTTCCCAACCGACGGCTGTGCAGAACATACTTTCCTGATGGAAAGTCTCCTCTCTGACTCGAAACGACGTCGTAAGGTCTTGAGAATAGCCTGGCTGGATCTGAGTAATGCATTCGGATCGGTCTCACACGCCCTACTGTGGAAGATGATGGAACGACTTCAGATCCCGAGTCCCTTCATTGCCCTCTGTCGTGAAATCTACAATGGCAAAATCCCTGTCATTCCTCTTCGAACCGGTATCAAACAGGGCTGCCCTCTGAGCCCTCTCCTCTTTAATCTGGCTCTGGAAGCACTTCTTCCAGCCTTGAACAACACGGGTTCGGGCTACACTCTGGACAACGGCACCACCATTCGACAACTTGCATATGCTGACGATGTCTGTCTCTTTGGCTCCTCACAAGAAGATGTCTCACGCATGTTGTCAATTGTGCACACGTTTGGAGTCTGGTCTGGCCTGAAGCTTAATGTTCAGAAGTTTGGGTGCCTCTCTGTCATCAATAACAGTTCACGTGGTCGTTATGCGGAATTCTCTCCTTCGTATGGCGACCAGGCAATACCTTCTCTCAAGTGGGAGGACACATATCGGTACTTGGGCATATCCTTTGGCCGTCCCAGGCAGGGTTCCAACGACGGGCTGACTAATAGTGTACTTGAAGTGGCTGAGAAGATTTTATCCAGTAAACTAACGGAGTGGCAAAAAATAGAAGCTGTGAACATGTTTGCCATCTCGAAAACGGACCATTTTCTTCACACATCAACAGCTAACTCTTCCTGGGCAGACAGTTTGGATTCGTGAAAAAACATATGAGACTTCCTGTACGCACGAACTGCGCCTTCCTTCACCTATCTACAAGGAGGGATGGACTGGGACTTCGTTCCGTATCACAGGCCTGGGACCGTGCAACCATCACAAGGGCGATTAAATCGTTGTCCTCCTCGGACAGGGCAGTATCGGAGGTTGCATGGGCGCAGCTCCGAGCCACGATCCATAAGAGAATGGGAATCCTCCGACCTCGGCTGAGGAAGTGTTCCATTTCCTCAATACCCCACCTCGACGCAATGAGGGTTCCAAGGGAGATGTTAGATCCTTATGGACAAGACTTGGTGTATCCCTGACTCAGGATAAAGAGGGCAGGATAAAGAGGGCAGGCTCCTCCTCCGGATTGGCGACATCAAACAACCGTACTACAAGGAGAAGTTCATCCTTAACACTTTGCGAGAAGCTGGTGATGTCCGAACCCTGGAAACTGTACTTTCTCATAAGGATCAGGGTCGTTCTTTCCCCAGCATCACTCCTCGAACAATTGGATTTCCTCTGGAAAGTATGTTAGTTTTGCTGATTACCGTTTCGCCATTCGAGCAAGGCCAAATCTCCTCCCGGTGGCAGTTAAGAAAAGAATGAAGAAAACCACATTCACATCATGTCCGCTGTGCAAAACTCACCCGGAGACGCTGGGTCACATACTTAACTCTTGCACTCCCCTTGTTGGCATGATGATAGCTCGACATAATTTAGTACTTAGTTAGTGAAAACAATGACATCTTTGTGCAGGAATTTTCACCAGCAAATCTCAAACCTGATATTGTAATAGTGAATCGCTCGTCGAGGGATGCAACAGTGGTAGACGTAACCTGTCCTTATGAGGGTGAATGTGACTCGTTCAAGAAAGCCAGGGCTGAGAAGGAACAAAAGTACTCGAGCCTCAAGGAGTGGATGGAAGACAACAACTACAACTCAGTAACAGTACACGCCTTCATAGTTGGCTCTCTGGGCGCGTGGGATCCGGCAAACACAAAGACGCTGAAGGCCCTCCACATCAGTGCGAAGTATTCCAAGTTATTCTCAATTCTGTGTTGTGTGGACGCACTGAAGGGTTCCTCCGGTGCAACATAGACCCATTTAAGTTTTATATTTTATTTTTCTCACCCTGTTATTCGGGAAAGGTACAGTGCATCCAGCTTAAAGAACAAACAATTGATTTTTTTTAATTTAAGCTAGAATACAATACCATACCTGTGACATATCTCTTCTTTCTAGATTCTACACCAGTTTCCAGAGTACAACAAGAATTGGCCCAACAGAAGTCATAGAATCAAAGGGGGGGAGGGGGCTCCACAGGGGGGGAGAAGGGGCAATTGCCCCCTGAACTTCCAAAAAAGGGGGAGCATTGCCTCCCAACTTTCACATTATCATGTCATGTACACCATTACATACACATCATTGGATTATTTATTAAAAACTATTCTTAGATACGTAAAATGTGTGATGTCCTTGATAATACCTCATAATGCAATCTCAGCATGTGATCAGGTCAATGCAGCTGCTATATAGCTAGAATCAACATGAAGAGGTCTCAGAAGAGTTTAGTAGAGATTTGGCAGAAGAAAAGAATAAGGCTCGATTCCTCTGAACCTGCTGCTACTGTTGCTGGCTCTCATACTGAGGAGGGAAGTGAATTGTTGGCATCATCTGTTTAAGAGGCTGGGGTCAATATTGAAATGGAGCCTACAACAGTAGAAGATGCAGTCAGACAAGATGACAGTACTTGCATGAGTATCTGTTGTTCTCATGAAAATAAACCCTACCAACCACAGGAAGAAGGTACTTTGTCTCTCTTTGTAAGAAAGATAGATGGTTTCTTTCTTCATGGTATTTCAAATATTCTTGGATTACTCTGTGTACCTCTAAAAGGAAGATTTTCTGCTTTTACTGTAAGTTTGCTAATAATCATAAGCTGCTTTCCTTTTCAACGAGAGGGGAAGATGCTTTCACTGTATCAGGTTTTGACAATTATAAGAAGGCCCTTGATCAATTTAATATTCATGACTCCTCCGACTCCCATCAGGAGGCCAAGCTTAAGTGGAACTCCCTTAAAAATCCTTCCGTAAAGGAGCAATTAAGTTCTATGGTACAAATTCAAACCACTCGATGTGCTGGGCTTCTAAAACAACTAGAAGCTATGAGGTTTCTTTTAAGGCAGGGAATGGCTTTGCGTGGGGGTGAGGAAGGTGAAGGGAATCTACCACAGTTATTATCCTGTTGGTCTGCTGAAAATGCAGACCAAAGAGTTGGCTCAAGGAAAGAAAGTATCTATCCCATGACATAGTCAATGAGATGATTAGTTTAATGGGGCAAACTGTACTTCGAAAGGTTATAGCAAGCATTAAAGCCTATAAGCCTAACTGGTTTGCCATCATAGCAGTTGAAGCGACTGATGTAAATTATCAGGAACAGTTGAATTTATCAGTAAGATAAGTTACTAATTATAGCATCAATGAAAGCTCTTGAGGATTATTTTGTTTGCCCGATACAACAGCTAAGACAGTAACCATGGCCATGAAAGATATTCTTATCAGGTGTGACCTACCTCTTGCTCTTTGCTAGTACCATCCAGGGAAAAAGAAAGGGTGTAGCTACACTTATCAGAAATGAATGTTCAGCTGCACTTCCGTTCACTGCTTAGCGCATTCATTGAATTTTTGCTTACAGAAGGCAGCAAGACAAGTGCCCTTAATACGGTGATGCCATTGTGTCTATTGTTGCAAGTCGACATTCCATACCCAGAGATCCCCGGTCGCCCCTTCAAATGCCCTGTGTGCAGTATTAGTTACAAGGTCTATACCTCTTCACAAGGCACCACCAGAAGGATCACCCTGGAAGCGTCACCCTGTCGTTCACCTGCGGCTCTTGCGGAATGATCCTCTCATCCAAGATGAGGTCAGCTAGTCTCCATTACAAAAGCCACGGCGTACAGCATCCAACAAGTCGAGCTCGACCCGTCCTGTACCTTTGCCTGCAAATACTGCGAAGTATGCTGCCCTTCTTTCAAATCTCTTGGTCAACACACAAGAAACAAACATGCAGCAGAAGCGAGTGCAGACAGAACAGCCTCAACCTGCACCGGAGCCTGGACGTTGGCAGAACACGCACTCTTCCTCGACGCCCTGGAGACACGGTCCCTCCTAAAATGTTTTACTGGCAAATTACATAGGGACAAATACTTGCAAGCAAGTGGGAGTCCACAAGCGGATATTCCTACGAGATCACCCCACCTAGCTGAGAGATCTCCGTTCTCCCATAACCCCACAGGAAACAGACCCTGTCAGCACCGAGTCTCCGGACCACCCCTGTGCCAGTCCCAACCCTGGCCAACACCACCTGGTGTCTTCGACCACCATTCTCCCCACCCCTGCTGGGCCCTGCTGGGCCTTTGCTGGCTTCTGGCCTGGGCGATTAAGCCCAGGGGGATCTCCCACTGTCGATGACACCTCCTCTCACCAACAACCCTCTACCCTCGCCCCAAACTCAAGATGTTTCCTCTCCTGCCCTGCTCCCTGCACATGGGCTGTCGCCACTGCCACAAACTCAGGATGTGGCAACCGACCCTGATGGCCCGTCCTCTCCCTCTTTGACAGCTCCATCGTCGGTGTTAACACTTGATCTGCATTCTCCTGTTCACACTGAATCGACCTCGCTCATCCTGGATTCGCATTCTCCTGTCCACACTTCTGACCAGCCGCCACAGGCTCCTCCCACTGTACAGAAGAATGGAGAGCGCTCGTCGGCAGATGATTTGCGTCCCAGCCGGTAACAGAGACTGTGATCGTTCAGTCAGGATGTTGGACACCTGCTACACCGCAAGCTGTCAGCAGCAGACTGGGAAGAGTTTGAGTCTAGGCTCGACAGACTGATGACGGATCTGGCCCTCCTCATTCCCAAGCGAGATGCAACTCATGCAACTACTCACTGGAAGAGGCGACGTTGCCACGCAGCACAGAATCGAGAATAGTTTGGAGGACTTTGCACTGATGTGGAGGGCCTTCAGTGCCTTCGAATTTTCCGGATCCCACGCGCCCAAAGAGCCAACTATGAAGGCGTGTACTGATACCTAGTTGTAGTTGTTATCTTTCATCCACTCCTTGAGGCCCGAGTACTTTTGTTCCATCTCAGCCCTGGCTTACTTGAACGAGTCGCATTCACCCTCATAAGTGCAGGTTATGTCTACCACTGTTGCATCCCTCGACAAGTGATTCACTATTACTATATCAGGTTTGAGATTCGCTGGTGGTGCCTCATCCAGCTGGACGTCTGTAGCCAGCCTCAAGAGAACTGCGTCAACTTCAGACATCAGTGCCTGCACAGCTGGGGACAAAGACGAGTTCTGTGGGATGAGATCTGGCTCTGGAGACCTGGGTGAGGCAGGGACTG
>WLWD01004947.1_pt1 | contig 26468 bp, 27 predicted proteins | sample 6712731 | NCBI WGS metagenome assembly WLWD01 (sample SAMN12718690, study PRJNA576275) | sponge metagenome | isolation source: marine sponge | host: Mycale hentscheli | place: New Zealand: South Island, Marlborough, Capsize Point | collected 2014-11-01 | reverse complement strand
GAATCACGCACTAAGCTGTCATATCAAGCTCTCAAGCAAACATACCTATTTCTCACGCAAGTAGTCTTGTATTGCAATACTATGTATTAACCTTTTTTCAGTGTTGCCTTCTAAAAAATGCAACAGTCCAAGCGCGGGGAAATGCCGGAAAGGGCGTGGTTATAGCAAATCTCGCGGTCGATATATTGTTAGGTAAAGAGTCGTCTTACCCTGACTATTATACATAGTAGTATGGCTTCTTCTACTGTTGTTGCCACAGTCGATCCTACCGAGTCATCGAGGTCGCAGTCGGAGTATAAGACTCAGAAGTTCAGTGGAGCTTTCAAGTATCGTACAAAGTGTGTCCTATAGTACCAAAAAAGTTAGCTATTTTTGTATTTAGCCAGACCTTACTATGATTACTTACTCAAGTTATGTAAAAGACACCTTTCAATTGCCTTTTCTCAGAATTTTTTTACCCTCCTTATTTAAAAGAAATATGACAACACTTTTTTTGCAAAATAGGTTTCAAGCTTCATGGCCAAGAAAGTGGGCTTGTATTAAGGTAGTCAAGAATGGTCCTTTTAGTTTTCAGTGCAGTGTGTGCCTGAAAGTTATTTCTTGTAAACATATGGGAGAGAGAGATGTTTCTAGGCATATTTCATCACTTTTACACCAGAAGAATTGTAAAGGTCTAAAAAATATTCAGCCTTTGTTTCTACCAAGAGAAGACATTTCTGCAAGGCACAAGGTTTGGTGCTAATATTTAATCTCTATTAGAACATTTGGTATATGTATAAATATATATATATTTGCAGGTTGCTAAGGCCGAAGTAAAAATTGCTAATAGTCTAGTGCAACACAACATACCTATAGCATTTAGCGATCATTTAAGTCCACTCCTTAGAAGTACCTTTCCTGACAGTGAAATTGCCAAATCATACGCTTCAGCCAGCACAAAGACAACCTGTATTATTAATGGAGCATTTGCACCTCATTTTAAATCTGCTCTAATCGAAGCTATGAAGAGCAGTCCTTTCTCTCTGGCAGTTGACGGTTCCAATGACTCGGGAATTGAAAAAATGAATCCAATTACTGTGCGTCTTTATGAGCCCGGAGTTGGAAAGATAGTTACCAGATTTCTGGATATGTGTACCACAACTGGTAAGAAATAATTTTAGCTAGCAACATAAAGTTATTTAGTTTTAGTTGTTTTAATTTTTTTGTTTGTTTGTTTGGATTGCTTTTTTGTATCGTTTTTGTTGTTAAATTCAGGAAAGCAGTCAGCCACTGCTTCTGCTATTTTTGATAAAATGAACAGTGTGTTGCAAGGATGTAATATTCCATGGATTAACTGTGTAGGTGTATCAGTAGACAATACATCTGTGAACTTGGGTAAGAATAATTCAATCTTCACTCGGGTTATGGAGAAAAATTCTGCAACTTTTTTTATGGGTTGTCCGTGTCACATCATACACAATACAAGTATGAAAGCCACTGAAATCTTTAGCAAGGTAATTATCATTTTAAACAATGGACACACTTGTAATTGACTCTTAAATTACAGACTACTACCTTTGATGTGGAAGATATGATGATAGATACTTACTATTATTTTGACAAAAGCACAAAAAGAAAGAATGGCTTGTCTGACTATTACAGTTTTTGTAATGTGGAGTTCAGACAGATTTTGAAGCACATCAATACAAGATGGCTTAGTTTAGAGAGTGCTGTCTCGCGTGTTTTGTCACAATACCCTGGATTAGTGTCATATTTTATATCAGAACGTAAGTTTGAGTCCAAATATATGTGACAACTTATAATAATATTTCCAAACACTTACATGTACTGTAATTATTCTACATACTTAACAATTTATTTGTTTATGCTTGGAGATGTTACAACTTTACCCAAATTTAGCTATATAATGATGTGATATATAGTATTCTATGACATATTGAACTAATAAACTAATAACTTTTTCTGTAGTACCAGAAATGCCAACAGGGAGAGAAGGTCGCCTTGCATGTGTCTATTCTAGTAAAATCACTGAAGTATATCTGTTATTTCTCCAGTCTTCTCTACAAGTGTTTGTCTCATTCAACAAGTTTCTTCAAAGAGAAGATTCTATACTTCCAGTACTGTATCAACAAATTGAATCATTTCTATGCAAGTTGTTTGGAAGATTTGTGACTCCTTCTGTAATAAAAAATGCTCTATCAGTAACTACAGTAGACTATTCAAGGGGGAATCAATTGTCAGGTATACATGTGCTTTTCCTCTAACTTTATTTCAAATTATATATTTTGCAGATGATAAATTGTCAGTTGGTCTCATAACGAGACAAAAACTAGTCAAGTTGCATGATGATGGAGACATAGGTGATCAGGAAATACGAAATTTTTATAAAGCTGTAAGAGAATTTTACTCAACAGCTTCGTCCTATGCTTTAAAGAACCTCCCCATTTCGGGTGAAGTTCTTCAAAATGCTCAGTTTGCACATTTCAATAATAGACTAAACTCAAATTTCACACAAGTACTTTATTTTGTTTCAAGGTATGTTACTACAGCAAAAAATTTAAATCCATATTGATGTATCACTTTCCCAGTTTATTTTGTCTTTGTTTATTCAGGTACCCTTCTCTGCTCCAGTTCACGTCAGCCTCAGACGTCAACTTTTTAGAAGACGAGTTTCTTCAATACCAATTACTGGATAAATCAAATATTCCAGAGAATGTGTGGCAGAAAGCATTAGTAGTAGATGATGAAACTAATCAGCATCACAGAATGGATATTGTGTGGACACATTTGTCTCAAATGAGAAACCCAGATGAATCATTGATGTTTGACAATTTGTCCAAAGTAGCTATATTAGTTCTAACCTTGCCACATTCTAATGCAGAAGAAGAAAGACTCTTTAGTATGATTACTAAGAACAAAACGAAGTTCCGGCCTAGCCTAAAACTAGATGGCACCCTGTCAAGTATTTTGACCATCAAGTGTGCTGGTGTTGAACCCTGTCATAGTTACGAACCACCAGTTGAGGTTTTGGAGACGGCGAAGCAAGCTACGATGAAATATAATTGTTTACACAAAAACTGAAATATAATTCTTCACACAAACTAACTTTATTTTGTCAATTTTTTTTACTTGATACACATGTTTTAAAAAATCTCACTCATTTACAGGCTATCTCCAGCATTTTGTAACATAGCCTCAATCATTTTGATACTTATAGGTTGAGAGCTCTGGGGACTGGTGGATGGAGTGGGACTGGTGGATGGAGTGGGACTGGTGGATGGAGTGGGACTAGTGGATGGAGTGGGACTAGTGGATGGAGTGGGACTAGTGGATGGAGTGGGACTAGTGGATGGAGTGCAGACCTCTCAACTCTCACGCATTTTGCGTGAGAATAACGCACTAAGCTGTCATATCAAGCTCTCAAGCAAACATACCTATTTCTCACGCAAGTAGTCTTGTATTGCAATACTATGTATTAACCTTTTTTCAGTGTTGCCTTCTAAAAAATGCAACAGTCCAAGCGCGGGGAAATGCCGGAAAGGGCGTGGTTATAGCAAGTCTCGCGGTCGATATATTGTTAGGTAAAGAGTCGTCTTACCCTGACTATTATAGTAGTATGGCTTCTTCTACTGTTGTTGCCACAGTCGATCCTACCGAGTCATCGAGGTCGCAGTCAGAGTATAAGACTCAGAAGTTCAGTGGAGCTTTCAAGTATCGTACAAAGTGTGTCCTATAGTACCAAAAAAGTTAGCTATTTTTGTATTTAGCCTGACCTTACTATGATTACTTACTCAAGTTATGTAAAAGACACCTTTCAATTGCCTTTTCTCAGAATTTTTTTACCCTCCTTATTTAAAAGAAATATGACAACACTTTTTTTTGCAAAATAGGTTTCAAGCTTCATGGCCAAGAAAGTGGGCTTGTATTAAGGCTGTCAAGAATGATCCTTTTAGTTTTCAGTGCAGTGTGTGCCTGAAAGTTATTTCTTGTAAACATATGGGGGAGAGAGATGTTTCTAGGCATATTTCATCACTTTTACACCAGAAGAATTGTAAAGGTCTAAAAAATATTCAGCCTTTGTTTCTACCAAGAGAAGACATTTCTGCAAGACACAAGGTTTGGTGCTAATATTTAATCTCTATTAGAACATTTGGTATATGTATAATATATATATATTTGCAGGTTGCTAAGGCCGAAGTAAAAATTGCTAATAGTCTAGTGCAACACAACATACCTATAGCATTTAGCGATCATTTAAGTCCACTCCTTAGAAGTACCTTTCCTGACAGTGAAATTGCCAAATCATATGCTTCAGCCAGCACAAAGACAACCTGTATTATTAATGGAGCATTGGCACCTCATTTTAAATCTGCTCTAATCGAAGCTATGAAGAGCAGTCCTTTCTCTCTGGCAGTTGACGGTTCCAACGACTCGGGAATTGAAAAAATGAATCCAATTACTGTGCGTCTTTATGAGCCTGGAGTTGGAAAGATAGTTACCAGATTTCTGGATATGTGTACCACAACTGGTAAGAAATAATTTTAGCTAGCAACATAAAGTTATTTAGTTTTAGTTGTTTTTATTTTTTTGTTTGTTTGTTTGGTTGCTTTTTTGTATCGTTTTTGTTGTTATATTCAGGAAAGCAGTCAGCCACTGCTTCTGCTATTTTTGATAAAATGAACAATGTGTTGCAAGGATGTAATATTCCATGGATTAACTGTGTAGGTGTATCAGTAGACAATACATCTGTGAACTTGGGTAAGAATAATTCAATCTTCACTCGGGTTATGGAGAAAAATTCTGCAACTTTTTTTATGGGTTGTCCGTGTCACATCATACACAATACAAGTATGAAAGCCACTGAAATCTTTAGCAAGGTAATTATTATCATTTTAAACAATGGACACATTTGTAATTAACTCTTAAATTACAGACTACTACCTTTGATGTGGAAGATATGATGATAGATACTTACTATTATTTTGACAAAAGCACAAAAAGAAAGAATGGCTTGTCTGACTATTACAGTTTTTGTAATGTGGAGTTCAGACAGATTTTGAAGCACATCAATACAAGATGGCTTAGTTTAGAGAGTGCTGTCTCGCGTGTTTTGTCACAATACCCTGGATTAGTGTCATATTTTATATCAGAACGTAAGTTTGAGTCCAAATATATGTGACAACTTATAATAATATTTCCAAACACTTACATGTACTGTAATTATTCTACATACTTAACAATTTATTTGTTTATGCTTGGAGATGTTACAACTTTACCCAAATTTAGCTATATAATGATGTGATATATAGTATTCTATGACATATTGAACTAATAAACTAATAACTTTTTCTGTAGTACCAGAAATGCCAACAGGGAGAGAAGGTCGCCTTGCATGTGTCTATTCTAGTAAAATCACTGAAGTATATCTGTTATTTCTCCAGTCTTCTCTACAAGTGTTTGTCTCATTCAACAAGTTTCTTCAAAGAGAAGATTCTATACTTCCAGTACTGTATCAACAAATTGAATCATTTCTATGCAAGTTGTTTGGAAGATTTGTGACTCCTTCTGTAATAAAAAATGCTCTATCAGTAACTACAGTAGACTATTCAAGGGGGAATCAATTGTCAGGTATACATGTGCTTTTCCTCTAACTTTATTTCAAATTATATATTTTGCAGATGATAAATTGTCAGTTGGTCTCATAACGAGACAAAAACTAGTCAAGTTGCATGATGATGGAGACATAGGTGATCAGGAAATACGAAATTTTTATAAAGCTGTAAGAGAATTTTACTCAACAGCTTCGTCCTATGCTTTAAAGAACCTCCCCATTTCGGGTGAAGTTCTTCAAAATGCTCAGTTTGCACATTTCAATAATAGACTAAACTCAAATTTCACACAAGTACTTTATTTTGTTTCAAGGTATGTTACTACAGCAAAAAATTTAAATCCATATTGATGTATCACTTTCCCAGTTTATTTTGTCTTTGTTTATTCAGGTACCCTTCTCTGCTCCAGTTCACGTCAGCCTCAGATGTCAACTTTTTAGAAGACGAGTTTCTTCAATACCAATTACTGGATAAATCAAATATTCCAGAGAATGTGTGGCAGAAAGCATTAGTAGTAGATGATGAAACTAATCAGCATCACAGAATGGACATTGTGTGGACACATTTGTCTCAAATGAGAAACCCAGATGAATCATTGATGTTTGACAATTTGTCCAAAGTAGCTATATTAGTTCTAACCTTGCCACATTCTAATGCAGAAGAAGAAAGACTCTTTAGTATGATTACTAAGAACAAAACGAAGTTCCGGCCTAGCCTAAAACTAGATGGCACCCTGTCAAGTATTTTGACCATCAAGTGTGCTGGTGTTGAACCCTGTCATAGTTACGAACCACCAGTTGAGGTTTTGGAGACGGCGAAGCAAGCTACGATGAAATATAATTGTTTACACAAAAACTGAAATATAATTCTTCACACAAACTAACTTTATTTTGTCAATTTTTTTTACTTGATACACATGTTTTAAAAAATCTCACTCATTTACAGGCTATCTCCAGCATTTTGTAACATAGCCTCAATCATTTTGATACTTATAGGTTGAGAGCTCTGGGAGTGGGACTAGTGGATGGAGTGGGACTAGTGGATGGAGTGGGACTAGTGGATGGAGTGGGACTAGTGGATGGAGTGGGACTAGTGGATGGAGTGGGACTAGTGGATGGAGTGGGACTAGTGGATGGAGTGGGACTAGTGGATGGAGTGGGACAGTGGATGGAGTGGGACTAGTGGATGGAGTGGGACTAGTGGATGGAGTGGGACTAGTGGATGGAGTGGGACTAGTGGATGGAGTGGGACCAGTGGATGGAGTGGGACCAGTGGATGGAGTGGGACTGGTGGATGGAGTGGGACTAGTGGATGGAGTGGGACTAGTGGATGGAGTGGGACTAGTGGATGGAGTGGGACTAGTGGATGGAGTGGGACTAGTGGATGGAGTGGGACGAGTGGATGGAGTGGGACTAGTGGATGGAGTGGGACTAGTGGATGGAGTGGGACTAGTGGATGGAGTGGGACTAGTGGATGGAGTGGGACTAGTGGATGGAGTGGGACTAGTGGATGGAGTGGGACTAGTGGATGGAGTGGGACTAGTGGATGGAGTGGGACTACTATGTATCTCAATATGTTTTTCAGGTGCAGGCACTTCATCAAACTACAATTAAATTTGTCAGTTAAAAAACAACAACACACAAACACATCATTCAACTTACAGTTTGCTTAGCTTGAGTAATAGAATCATCAACTTCACCAGTTGCTGACGTCTTCCTTCTCTTGAGCTCTATGAATTTTATATGGTACTTACAATCAATTTAGCTACACAATATTTCTTTATACCACTAGTAGTCCAGTGGAAAATCGTACTTTTGATGCAATATTGTGACAGAGTGGACCAAAGCATGAAACTTAGCACAGTGTTTGTTGAAGGTATGTACAGCAATATTAGAAGGGGTGCCATCCAGATATACATTCCTTTACAAAAATATGTCTTACAAGTAACTTTGGTCAATATAATCGGCGATACCCGCGAATTTTTTTATTTGCGCGCCCAATACAATTTTTATAGCGGGAAAAAAAACCGGCGGTGTAGCAAGTTTCAGAGCATTTATTTCAGTAGAATAAAACCATAATATTTCGGCTTGTGGAGCCTTCTAGTGGTTACTGAACTGAATGATGGTGACTGAACAAGGAACTTTGTATAAACAGATGATACAGAACATGACATCATGTGTGGTGGGGGACAGCCCCTGGGAATGTTAGTTGGTGTTGGACAATTTCTGTGACATGTGAGTTGTACTTGGGAGGTGTGAAGGTGTAGTCATAATTGAATTAGTGGCAGTCATACTTGGGAGGTGTGAAGGTGGTGTAGTCATAATTGAATTCGTGGCTGTCATTCTGGAAATGAACCAGTTTAATGGTATCAATGGATGCCCATCATGTCTTAATCCGGGAGTAAGAACTGTATCTCAGTATTATCCACCATCTCCGTACTAATGAGTCAGTTGTAAAAAATGCAGAAGATACTGAAAACAGTAAGACTGTAGTTCAGGGAATTAAAGGAAAGTCTCCATTAACTGGACTTGTTAATCTAGTCAGTGACATACCTATTGATTACATGCACTGTGTCTTAGAAGGTGTAACCAAGTGGCTTTTGGAAAGGTGGTTAAATTCTTGTAACCATGCATCTCCTTTCTATATTGGAATTCAGGTGAAGCAGATAGATAAAGATCTACTGTGTCAAAGGCCACCACATGACTTTGCAAGGGCACCCAGAAGCCTTGAAAGACATAGAAAGCACTGGAAGGCAAATGAATTACGAAACTGGCTCCTTTATTACTCACTTCCACTACTTGAAAATAAACTAACACCACTGTATTTGCACCATTTTTCTTTATTAGTTTGTCCAATTCACATTCTTCTTCGTTCTGAGCTAACAGAGATTCAAATAAAATCAGCAAAAACGATGCTAACAGATTTCTACGTTATGCTACCTAAGCTGTACGGAATCAATGGCTGTACGTTAAATGCGCACTGTTTGACCCACTTAGCTCACTATGTTAGACTTTGGGGTCCTTGTGGATATAGTCACTATTTGGCTTTGAAAGTATGAATGGTCATATGGTTAGTATGCTGCACTCTAAAAGAAAGTTAGCTGAGCAATTAATCTTTTCTATTGATGTAGCACACACAGTGGGAATGCTTTCCGACCAACTAGCTAAAGTGGAGAATGTTGACACAATGGAATTCTTAAAGCCCATGTCATCCCTTTCACAAAAACGGAGCAACATGACAAACATCAGCACTGGAGTATACTCCATTGGTCCACTGAGTAAAGTCAGCCTTAGTGAGGATGAACAGAGTGCAATTGCTACCGTGACACGTATTAGTCTAGCAAAGGCAACTATGTTTAAAAAACTTTATTATCACAGTACAATAATACAAGCATTTAATGATAAAGGGAAAAGGAATAGTTCAATTTGCTGTTTTATTTCTAATGGACGTAAAAGTATGGCCAAGTACAAACATTTATTGACTCCTCCTTTAGCTCTAATCAAACCATATAAAAAAACTCAATCATATTTCTTAAACAGTATCGGATACTCAGCACGATCGAAGTTACAAGATTATGCCAGAGCGGATTTATTGAGTTCTTTCGTCATTCAAGTTGAAAATGATTTGAAGCCCACTTGTGCAATTCCACTTTCGAATATTATAAATAAATGTGTCTTAGTATCATGCCAAAACTCAGTTATTCATACATTATTAATATTCCCAACAATTCTGAACATGAACACCACTAATGCTTTCCACGCTACATTATTTCTATATCACTGACATGTGTACTGTGAGGTTTAATTGCTTTAATTATTTTCAATTTGCAAAATCTTGAAAAGTCTTCATGCATGGATAGATTCTAAAAATGTTGCCCAGGTCTATTATTGTAAGTAGTACAACTGTTTGTTCATGTTGAGGCAATATATATTGCTGTTCCAAGTACAGATTACTTATGTAAAAGATTTATTGTTTTTGCTTCAGTACTTCATTACACAAGATTTATTATTGCTCTCTTACTATGGTCTCTAAATGCCCTCCCTAATATTTCTTAATAATAAAAATTCACCTTAACCACAATTTGTGCTGTAGCTAGATTTTTTCAGAACTTGCAGTCTTTGTGTACATGACTACAAACATTAATCATGTAAATACTATGGCAAATTTAACCAGGCCAAGGTCTATTATATTTTTTATACTTGATTTTAACAGATTCTGCCTAACCCAAAAGTAATGGATTGTAAATGTAGACATATAAACCTACCCTAATAATAATTTCACAGAGAAAGTCAAGATCTTTGTTTACTTATAAGATATATTTTACCTCAATAAACTACAAACACTTATAGAATGTTACAAGATCTATCTGATGTAGCAATTCCTGTAAGAAAATCGAAGATCTTGCTCGTACTATTTTGACAAGAATATGCGAGATTAAGCTTAACTTAAAAATAAGCAAGATCATTCAATATCATGCAAGATTTATCTTGCAGTAAAAACAACAAGAATTTACAAGAATAAACTGGCATATCATAGCAAATAACCTTCCCGAGATCTTTAAGGATCTTGATAGTTAAACTTATAAGAATGTTCAAAAAGTATCACAACTTAAATTTAAGCAAAATCTTGAACTATATCTTGCATTTACAGGATGTTACAAGATCAGTCCTGAAAATAGAAGATTTTGCTTGTACGATTTTGACAAGAAAGTGCGAGATTAATTTTAACTAAAAAAATAAAGAAGATCATGCAATATCATGCAAGATTTATTTTGTAGTTAAAGAATAAGAACTCACAAGAATAAACTTGATTAAAATACTTGTAAGATCTTGAGTGATCTTGCAAAATCATGCACACAAGAAAGTATAGGACGCATCTTGTCTTGCATCTTACCAAAAGGTACTTGATCTTGCTAGATCTAGTATGGAATTTTTACTTGGGTAGACCATAACTGGGCAAATGTTGAAGCTCTCAATACATCAATGTACATATATTATAATAACACACACATGTCTTAACTAATATGAAGAACTCGTGCTTGCAGATAATCCTCAATATCATACCACCCTTTACCAGTTTACTATTTTGTACCTAGTGCTCCATCTCCAACTAGCAAGTCATTAGTTTGTCCAGCTAGTGATATGCCAATATCACTCCCGATAGTTCCATTAATTAAAGCCACAGAGATACTTGCTGCACCTCCTGCTTCACTGACATCATAAGAGAGTTGAGAAAACCCGAATATCAATGCTGTATACAGACAAAACAAAAAGTCACCAGTTAGCAACAAAATTAACACTACATTTGCTCAGCACAAGTAAGCACTTAATTGACAAGACCCCAATTATTATAGAAACATCGTATAGAAGAACTAATTTATATTTAAGAATATGTATAGAGTTCAGAACTATACTTATCAGTTATTGGAATTATTTCAAATATACCAACACAAAAAAAAATGTTAGCCCACACCCTCTCATTCATATCCTGCAACACACCATCTAGGGCATTTAATACATACATTCTCTACGTCAGCCAATTTTGTTGGTAAAGTAGAGCCTTCTAATAAAGATATGCAACCACAATTGGAGGCCTTCAATGCCTGGCCCTTACTTACCATCATTATCCACTATAATGACCTCTGCAATACCAGGATCGATGGTCACACGTGGGTGGCCGCCTCCTGCTGCGAAACTGAGCTGTCCAAACAGGTTTTCATTGAACTCAAAGATAAGGTCATCCATCACAGGGAAAGTAATTGTAACTTGTGGAGATGCCCCACTCAGAATGACCGTTGCACTGCTCAAAGTTGAGACGAAATCACTTGAGGCTATAGAATAGACATATGTACAATATAAAACAATACTCTGGCTACATTTCCAATCACTTGCAGGAGGATCAACTAGTACACAAAAAATATTCAAAAAAAAAAAAAAAAGCATTATATATACACTCATATATATTATATAGATATAATATTAAACGGATAATTTTCTTGGTGCGTAATTCTGGACTTTAGAAGTATGGCAGAGTTACTGTGAACATGTACTGGTTTGAAAAATATCAGATGTATAATTACACTCGTCATAAAATATGGGAATAATATGTCACTCTCATGCTTGTATACTTTAACTTGCCTTCGGCTTGTGAAAATACTTGCAGTACTTGTAAAATATCTCCCCATATTGTATGCTGAATCATGCAATAAGTACGTATATACACACATATATGGTACTTTAAATGTCCAATGAAAAGCTTTAGCTACAGCTAAACTTAACCATTTTAATCGGAAGGTGCAAGTAAATATTATAGGGGAAAAAACAAACTATTATCTACTAAACTTTCGAGCTACTCCTCAACAGTTACTGGGAAGGCAAAAACAAAACAAAAAAACAGCAACATAAAAAACCAAAAATTGGTGTGATACCAATAATAGTTCTAGCCACAATTGCCTTAAATAAAGTACTACATAACGAAAAAAGCATTAAGCAGGCAATGATAGGACAGATACCAAAGTGTTTAGCACGCATGCTTGTTTGAGTAGATATCACACCTTTCATATTATGCACAAAGCAACTACTAAACATCTGCTTTGAAGATAACAAAAAACAACAACTTCATTTCTTGACAGTCAAATCCAAGAATCCCACCCATTACATATTTCAAAGAATGTACCAAACTAGGCATAAACTGAACATACATAATAGAGACCAATTACACCTAGAGGCATTACAAATATGTATATATATACAAACATACGTACCATTTGCTGAACCAGATAGCAGCATCACATTGAGAGAGACAGATACAGCTGTAGAAAGAGTTCCATTAATGACACCAATAGTCAGAGATGCAGTTCCGCCACTTTCAGACACAGTGTAGGGAGCACCAACGAAGCCAACAGTAGCAACTACACACAAAGATACGAAGAAAATGAAGTCATGCAGTCATCTACAGACAGAAAATCCTTGGATTGGTTTGCAAAAAAGTTAACATACAGGAAACTTTCATATGGTATCTAATTTAATGAGTAATAACAAGCAAGAAAAATTAAAAAATTATAAGAACTTGAACGAGATAAAAAAAACCCTGGTACAATGCTACTTGAGTCCTACCTACAGATATCTGACTGAAATGGAGAAATAGGAGTAAGTGCCTGGACTAATAGTAATACATAAGCTAGCAAAATTTTAAGATAGAGAATTAATAAATACATTTAAAAAACAAAAAAGTAAAATTCTGAAATTGCCTTAATTACCATCAAGATCTAAAATTTCCAACACAGTAACGTTAGGCTGAAGCAATACCAATCCCATGGGAGGGGCACCCGAATAGTTTAACTGTAAGCTTATCATCTCTGTATCTTCCAAAATTCCATCTGCTATTCCAATAACAAGATTACAAAGTCTCCTTGAACTAATCATGTCGGCTCCACTAGTAACAATTGGGAAGAAAAATTCAGGAGAATTATCAACACGATAGTCTGACGAACCTGGAATAACAATAACAACAACAACAACAACAATAATAATAACTACTAAGTACCCCGCCACACAGTGGCGCCTGACGTACTAACTTGTGCAACTAGGAGTGCAGTAGCATAAGGTAGCTTATCAATAGTTGCTCTCATGCTCTCTCTCTTTCCTCACCTATACCCTGGCCCTGTTGTTTGTTTGTTTTTTACTCTCTTTTCAACTCATGGATTCCCTTCTCCTCCTCTGTCTACCTCTCCTGCTCCGCAGTATCTCTCTATGTAGTTTCTTTCATTTCTTCATTGAAGTAGTTACCTGCTTATATTTGTATTGAGTTTTGCATTCTCCTGCTTTTTTTTTTGTGCTCCTTATACCCATTACGGTTAGCTACTGTAGATGAAGACCCTTTTCCAAATTCAGCGAGCAACCCAAACCCAGTGTTCAGTTTTATAGGATACAATAGGTTAATAAGGAACTTCAAGCTAAAGTAAACTGTTAGGTCCCGATGGTTAAATTGTTTAAGTGCCCACTTCGCAATCAGCCGTTGCAGGTTTGAATCACGGAGGTCATTTTTTCTTCTCTTGTCAGGTAATGATGATGCTTTACCAATTCTGAATAATAACTAGCAAGTACAGTAGGAGACAAAATAATTCCAAATTCCATTTCACGATAAAAAAAAAAGGCTGTTCCGTTCGACCGTGTTACTGTTTTAATCATTCTCGCTCACCGCATGCCTCGCTCAAAGCAATATAAAAAATTGTTTATCCAATAAAACGTTCAGATTTTTTGTTTACAGGCTCCTGAGGCAGAGCTTTTCAGGTAAAAAAGAAAAGAAACTGTCCTATACGAAGTTGTCTCGCGGAGAATTGTTAACTCGACTACTGCACAGTATCAATGTTTTCTCGATGTTAAGGCCTTCGTAGGCTTAGATTTTTTACTACTGAAGTCCATCAGTAGCTAACAGAAGACCTACAAAGTGCGGACCTCGTTGTAGCTGTGTGCCCATCAAAACTTCAGTCTGCAGCTTTATTGAAGCAAGTTAAATTTTTTGCACTATCCCCGTAGTGTTTAACAGGCGATGCAAGGCCTTAGCTTACTGATATAGCTATGGAAGAGTTTCTAGCTAGAAAATATCAGTGAATTGATGGAAAAGCTTAACTGTTTTTTACTGTTTTAGTAAACAATGTCGACCGTTTAGTCAAAAATGTACGAAACACAACGGTAAAAAGACTATCGTTTTACTACGGAACAGAATCCGAAACTTTATTTTGTCTCCTACTGTACCCCACTATACAGTGGCAATTGATGCACTGATAGGGATAGAGTACCAATAAGGTATTCCTACTTCCTCTACAACTTGGTTTAATGTCCGTTTGTTTTTATATTCTCACCACTATGGTCGTCATTATTGGCAATTCTTTACCAACCACTCATTTTTTTCACTGTTGTTACAGACTACTCGGCTCTTTGCCTACCTGGCTCATATATGTGAGTGGGTCTAGGAAAAGAAACCCAATGGAGCAAACCAAAAAAATGAGTATGCTAATAAAAAGCTACAATTTATCTCAACTTAGTGCTAAAATACTGGAGGGTAAAACCTTCGACGTGCAGAGAAACTGGCAGTTGAACTGGGCTGTATTCAGCAAAGCAATTGAACTAGAAATCAAGATAACATAAATTGAATTTCCACTTCCGGTATAATTAACGTTTCCATATACTTAACGGCGTACACCGCATATGCAATTAAATCGTACAGTCGCTTTTTAACGGCGACTAACGAAGTTTGCGTAGAGTTCTTTTTAGCTTTCAAAGCGTCTCATGGCCTGTCTTGTCGGAATCCTTGGCTACTCTATTCGCTGTAGCCGTAAACTTTCAGCCAGAGGTAAGCTGTAGAGTGCATGCAATAGTCTCAAAGCTATGCCGTTTTTTAGCTGCTTCTTCGTTTATTGTACTTCGAGAAAGAGAACGGCACACTTGGTGTCTTTTAAGTTGTTTTGACATTTGAAATTTGGCATAGACATAGAGTAAGGGTCACTAAGACTAATTCTGCAAAAAACAAAAAGAAAGAATTTTTCCGACGACTTACTTCTGAAGCCTATATCTCAATTTCAATTTTTGCGCCATAAGGTCCTTTTCCCATCGCTCACATATGTTTAAACACACCATTACCCTCATCGACCCGGCACAGCTTTATAGTGAATACACACTTTACCGATCGTTATGGCAATGATACCAACCCACCTCAGCTCATGAATTATTTAAGAATCATCACTGGTCATCGTCGTTTACTGACAGACCAATGCATATTAACAATAAATAAATAAATTAATTAAAACCTCCTTAAGTGATAGAGGGCTATTTAAAGTATGTGTATATTTCTATGAATTATGAATGAGGTGAGCACGTACTTGCTGAGCCGCCTGCCAGAGCTGTTGCTGTCAGGAATAATGGGTTCACTGATAGAGGTTGATCCAAAGAAGGATTGGTGACATTAACACATATCATAGTTGCCCCAGATTCATTCACTCTGTAGAGAGGGTCTTCATATCCAATAATGATAGCTGAGGGAAGAGGGAAAAACATATACTAGTTATAAAAAATATATTTTCTGGGAAAGTATATTAAATTTGTTAAAAAGGACTTACGATCATTATCAACAATTTCTACAGTAACTTGTCTTGACACCGAATTCGAAGGTGTGGGTACACTAAATTTTGGTTCTAGAAATGGTGAAACTTCTAAATTAAATCCCTCTGATCCCTCTGTTATATTATCGTTGAACAGTAACAGAGGAAATTCTATGATCGTTTGTAAAGGTTCAAATCTTTTAACCACTGAAACTTGAATTCCTGGGAAATCTACAAGAGTAAAATCCTCTCCAGGTGTTGCTGATCTAATTGCGCCTGTGATGGTCTTGTAATTGATTTGAACTTGAAATGTCTGCTCAGTGGGTTGATTATTTTCCTTTAACACATAAATAACTTGTCGGGAGAGCCCGTCAGGTTCATCATAGAATAATTTAGACGTATTAAAGCCAATCACCATAGCTAAAAATAAATAACAAAATTATATGCACATATATATTGTAGCAACATGCTGCAATTGGTTTACATAGTATATGGCAACACAAACCAGCATTTAAACGACTGACCAATTGTACCTTATACAGCTGGTTTCAAGGAATTCACTGCAGTAGTGCATGTGTACCACAAATACACAAGTATTCAGATGTCAATAATTGTATTAACTTCTTTCAGTTCAGCTATTCTAACCAAACTAAAAAATAACTTTACCCACAAGAAAAAAAAAAAGGATGCAAGAGAGTAGGTTAACTAAATGTTAAAAATGTTTTAGAACCCAATCATCCACTCAATTTTAGAAAATAATACTAATACTGTAGTAACCGAAGAAACTGAGATGAAGGCCAGTAACCGTGCTATTCAGGATTAATAGTACAGTAACGCTATTGAAATAGCACAAGGCGAAGCAGAGTGCTATTTCAATTGCTTTATGAGTGTTATTGACCCCTAATAGCACAGGTTACCCGTGCTATCATTCTCTAATAGTAGGCCAGCTTTAAAAAAAATTATTTGCAATTGTAGCTACACTGTATCTTTCACTCACTATCTCCTTATTTCTTCCTCTGGAACTTTGTTTTCAACGTACAGCTCCTCCTAATCTGTTGAAAAACATTCCGTCTAATACGGGTTAGAGATTCTGTGGTAAGGAATGATATTGTTTCCAAGGTTAATGCTGCACGCGTGCACACTTACCTGTACTACTTCACTTAGCTACCATGGTATTTCACTTAGTTATCATGCTATTTCACTTAGTTATGCGCTATTTCACTTTCCCTGTGTGATTTTAATTGAACAGCAATTTTACCCACATTTTTGAAGGGGTATTTATGGCACCGTACTATTACTACTATTATATACTTACAGGAGCACTACAACACAAGGACAAAGTACCTGCCAAAGGCGCTGCTCAGTAATTTTGGAGCGAATATTGAGGCTCGGTTATAAAACTTCCCTAGTAAAAATATCCGGGCAAGATCTTGCATGATTTTGCAAGATCTCTCCTGCAAGATCTTACCAAGGAAAGTCAATTGGAGGTCTACCCGTGTGTAAAAAAAATAGTTGTTCACATTATTAGACCAAGAAAACTGATACAAAATTGGAACTTCTATTCCTCTCGCAATTCTTATAAAATAACCCCCCCCCCCCATTTCTTGTACTACTAGTACATGAGCAATTGCAAACAAACATCGATGCAACAATAGCAAGAGTCAGAAGAGAGAGCAGTTTCTTGGAGATAGCCCGAAGTGAAGGTACTAGAGCTGTGCAGCTTAGGAAGTCTTTGCTCCTAGAAATGAGCCTGCTGGATCCATCTGCTCGAGCTCAGAGCCTGGAGAATGGCTACAGGGGGAGAGGGCAGCCTGGTGCACCTTGCCACGTGCTCAGACAAGGACTACTGTATGGAGAGTTGCTGTAAACGGCTATGAGACAACCTGAAGCTAAGACTCCACAACTTCACGAAGTCATGCTGCTATACTGCGTGATTGTTCCTGCTCACGCATTATCGAATGGTGGGATACTGACGGGGAATAAATTAATGTTGCGGAAGATCTACGCGCGGTGCGCATTGCTATATGCAGCCACCCTTAAAAAGAAAAAAAATAGCTATTTATTTGTTATGTTTGCTTTAAAAATTTTCAGCTTAATTAGCTACAACACACAACACTTACACACACACACACTTGTTCGCTGGGGATATAGCAACACAAGACTTACACTGTATTCTCTTTGTGACCTGGCTTATTGGACAATGGATTTCCAAGTACGAACGTTGCGTAGAGCAATGACATACAGTGCATTAACTTACCAACACCATTAAATATAAATAGAAAATTAACGCAAGTTTATAAGACTTCATTGCGCCCAGCAACATTCCATTCAAGATTGGATGATACGACAAAAGATTCTATTTAGTGGGATATGGGAGCCACCATACGAACACAAAAATGTGAGGGAAAACACAAAAATGGCATACGTACGTCCAAACATACATATAAACAAACAAATATCGCCAATTTTCAGTTGTGTTACCCCTGATAGTGTCCCATTCACTCTGCTCGCTCGCCAATAACAAAAATAAATAAATATAAAAAAGATAACACACACAAAATCCAAATGAACTCGATCACTTAGTGGTAGCACATGAAGGTAACAACAAGAATTCCACCACCCTTCCCTACACCTACACACGCTAGTCCTATACCTACCATCATTATCCACAATAATCCCAATGGTCACGTTTCTTTCAAAGTTGTCAATAGTAGATGGATTAACAGCATCAACAACTTCTGATGTAATCAAAAACAGCTGTTCATCTCTCTCGTTTATGTCGTCATCAAATATTGGAATCTTCACATTGATGGATGGCCGCACAGGTAAGGGCGCTGCATCAGCAGGAAACACCACTTGGAAGCTGGTAGTATCAAAATCTGCCTCAACTGAAACACACAAAAGATGCAATGTAAAAAGAAGAGATTTTTTAATATCAGCAAAGCAAACACAATGCAGCATCTTCACACTAACTGAACCGTTAACCGGGCATATCTATACCTGTGAGCTGTAAAAACAAAATGGCAGTCATGTGGTACTTTCTCCGCTTCTGTGGGTACTTATATAGACAGAGTGGGATACACATAGGACTACATAATTGTAAATCTATACATGGTATACACTGATCAACTCAAAGTAAATACGTATGTGTGTTTGTATATATTGATGTGTGTGTGCTTACAAGGAAGAATAAGTTACATCGAACTTACTTGCTTCATAAGGAGAGTTTGGATCGGCATTAACTGTTTGTGGCAAAGCTCCATCAGGTATGTAACTTCCATTACTCAAGGCCGCCGCAATGGTGAGAGGTACGATGTTGAATATGACGGGGTTAGCCAAACGAGTGTCCTGATTCTTGGCTAACGGTGCGATAATAAGCCGATCACTACCTTCTCCTTTACTGTGGTCACTCTCACTGAAGGAAAACCTCACTCCTAAAAAATATATTTAAAAATATTACATAGTAGTTACAACTCCCCTTAATGTTGTATATGTGACTGTAGGGTATTTTTCAGAACGATTTGTGGGAGTCAAATCAACATTGTTAAAATTCAGGGTTGTTTTTTTTTTTTGAGGCGAGAGGGCCAGAGGCTAAAAGCCCTCCAAAAGGCCAAAAAATCATTGTAATGATAGTTCAAAGTGGCAATGTCTATAATAGGCTGAGACACAGATTAATTTTCTAGGCTGTTTATTAGCATATTCATATATGAATTCGAAGGCATTTTTTATGGACTGAAGAAGTCTGAAACACAAGCACGTAATACAACTGGAACACAATGCTCAATGTATAGCCAGCTACTGATAGCCACAACTCTGGCACTAATGTCCTGGTACCAGATTCTTATTTGAATTGTGATGGACAGTGGGTGTGGTTCAAGAAAATACAACTAGGCAATAGAGTTTATAATCCCACCCAAGAGGACCATAATGGATAAAAAATAAATAAACAAACAACAAAAAACAACAACAACAACAAAAAGCATGTATGATTTGTGTAATGTTGTTGGTACATGCATGTGTGTTGCCAGCACATAAATGCAATGGAAAGAGAGAGAGAGAAAAGTTGTATGACTGGTTTAGCAAGTCCATCCTCCCTACCTGATAAGAGTTTAAAATAAGATTAACTAATATTTAGAAAACTCACGATCAGTATCGATAATTGTCACATTTATGTTTTCAAAGGCATAGTCCTGAAAACCAAAACTATTTGATAAAGTCAAACTGTATGTCTCATCATTCTCTTGTGCCACTCCATCAATGGTATGTTGGATCGACACCGTCTGAACAACCGTGCCAGAAAATACGACTACAAGAACTCCATTACTAGCACCATTCACGTTGAAGTCACTGCCCATTGCTACACACACAAATTACACTTTATAAGGTACTTAGCAAGTTAAAACACTCCCAATTGATTAATTCATTAGTATTTTCTTATTCCCATACTAGACCAAGCAACTACAAATCTACCCTTTATTTTTATAATAAGAAAATAAATATAAAAAGGCCGTAATTCCATTCCGTAGAACTGCCATTGTAAGATAAAAACTGGGGGGGAGGGGGAGGAGCGCTATTTGTTAAAATACAGCCATTCCATTTCACTACATTACCGATTCGTTTATCGTATGCCTTGCTTCGAAGAAAAATAAGAAATGTCTATCCAATTAAATGTTTCAATTTTTATTGTTTAACCATTTTACAGTTGTATTATGGTATGGAATCCATTTTTTTTGTACCTATTGTAGAGAACGAATAATGGTAAACTGTACCAAAATAATTTGAATTGCCAGGTACTACTTAGATCTCTTTTGAGGTTGTTGTCACTTTGTTTCGACTTATTATTATTATTATTAATATAGTATGTCCAAGTTGAGTTGGCATGACCGCAAGCGCAGTAAACAAGGAATGCACTTGGTAAAAAACCAGAAGCAATTTAGTCATGTGAACTAATTGCAATTGACGCGCGAGTAAATCAACGTTCACGTGAAAAGGGGAGGCTACTCAGTAGTACATTATTAATGCAATAACTTTGCTAGAGTTTAGTCAAGGCCGTCTTGCAGTTCTATTCAGTTATTACCTGGCGCTGTTCTGTTCACAGGTACGCTCCTAGAGAGAAGAAGAGTGAAATTACCAGCCACAGAAGACTAAGGCGGCCCAATATTGTAAGCTTTTTGAGAGTACTGAAACATCCAGCTGTCTACCTGTGAGAATTCTGCTGTAGTCCACAAGGATGAAACTATTGTCCTTGTTTGAAATTTGTACTATTGTACGATTAATCGCGGAAGACACAAATACGCGTCAATTGAGAAAAATCGATAACCGCGGAGGACACGAAAATGCGTCAAAAATGAGTCTTCGCGTCCACTTTGCCCTACAGCTTTGTGGAGTCAAGGAAGCCATCAATCACAATTGCCGACGATTCTATATTGTTGTAAGTATATTTTAGCTAGGTTTATAAAATACATACACTTCCATAAGAAAATGTTGAGTAAATTTTGTCACAACAATAAGATTTCTTTCTCAAAAAGTATACATTGAAAAAATATTTCATAATATTATAATAAAGGTACACAGAATAATTTTTTACAAACCAATATTACTTTAGCTATAACTGCTCATGATATGACAAGTAGAAAGCTATCTTGGCAAGTAGAACACTGGCACTTCAGCATCCTAGTGATGAAGACAATATTCTTGACCTGGCACAGCATGGCAGTGACCAGGATGGCAGTAACTCTGGTGGTAGTGACGAGGAGTTTGATGACAGCAAGAATGACTTCAGTGCTGATGGGTGTAGTGACTGTAGTAGTTACTAGATAGTCAAGGACTCTGACGAGAGAAGGGAATTGATGATTCTGAAAAGTAGCGATTTCTACAGGAATTTCAACCACGAAATAGTTATATAACTGGTGAAACTGCAGGGAGCTCTCTGACATATACTTCCATTATGCTATGACCAGTAGTACTTGATAGAAAGTACACAAACTATTCTGTCAACAATGCAGTTTACCAGCACATCAAAAGTAAAGACACCTTGGAGTACCAAACTGAATACACTCAAATATTCTATCATTTATTTGTGATGTACCTGTTTTCATACACAAAAGCCAATAAAAGCTTCTCTGTTGACAAAATTTATAACAGACTGCTCAGTTCAAAATAAACCACACCCTAAATAAATATCAACAAATTCTTCCTGAATGTAAGACAGATGTGTGCAAAACCACTTTCTCTTACCTCTATGATCCAGTAGCAAACTGCTTCAGCCATGAAACCATATTTCCAACCTTACTAGTGTGTTTACTAAGAACCACAGTGTGATGCCATAAGAGTTTTTGCCAAACGGTGCGAGTACTTTGTTATTTTTAAATCGGAACAGCTCTTTAGCGTCGAATTTATGCTTTCCCAATAGCCTAGAGCGTACTCTATCATTCGATAATACTGTCCCGGAGGCAATCTTCAACTGTTTGTCTTCTTTCTCTCGTTTAGTGTCACCCTCCCACCAAGCAATCAATTCTCTGTGTCTCGCGTGCGCCCGTGACCGCATTACTTAAGACGCAATTACATTTTTTATTCGCGTGTAATCGGTTAAGCTTAATTTTTACTGTCAATTATTTCATTTACATATGTTCACTGATCACAACATTACAATTAAATTATCACAACCATTAATATTTACAGAACAAATAGTACAGAAATAAGAATGATAATGAAAAGCTTCTTTAGTAGCAAACCCTAAAGTGAAGGTGGAGTCACTCAGAATTGCCACAATAAATCTAGGGGGGAAAAAACATTTATTTTTGGTGGAAGGGTAAGAAATCTGCATTAAAAAGATCTAACAATCACACAATATGCTTGATTTACAATAGCTTATTACTGACACTACAGCTATAATACACTCTACTAGCTAAATGTTGGCATTATTTCTATTTACAGCTCGGCATTAGTTGTTAAACAAGCATAAAATTTAAATCTACCTGCATATTAGACTTACCTGTATCCTAGACTAAAGACTCTTTGGCGCTCATAGCGTACACTAGTAATGGAATACAAGGCTAGAAAGTACTCTCCGGAGAAGGGACAAGTTCTTGTGTTACAAGCTCATTGAAAACTTTACACGTGATCAATTGCACCAAACCATGTGACAAAATTCGGGCGCGTGTAGAGCGGGAAAGCTGTGGGGTTTTTCTATTCCCATAGACTTTTGTATTGAGTTTAGGAATAGCACTTTCCCTCTGGTTTTGGAGTTTACTGAGGGAATATTATTAAGTTTCGGCACGAGCTTTCCAATGGTGCAAATCCCAGATATATAGCTGCTTCCGTTCTAAAGTTATTTTTCTTATGGCCAACTCAACTTGGACATACTATAGCAAGTACTCCACCACACATTGGTGCTTGACATATTGCAAAGTAAGAGTGCAGTAGCATAAGTTATCTTGCTCAGTTATCATTATCTACGATTGCATGGTTAAGGTTATATAAGTTTCCCTCTCCTGCTCTCTTTTTCTGAACTATCTCAGCTTTTCTTATCTCCCACCTTTCCTTTCTTCAGCTCTTTTTCTACCTCTCCTGCTTCTGAATCTCTGTCCTACTATCATGATTGCAGACTTAAACTTAGCAAAACTTTTGTCTTTTTTTTCTTTTTTCTTTCATACTTTACTATTCTTCCTGAAACCTCCTTTACTGTCTATGCCATCCGCTTTTTAGTTACAATTAGCTAATCGCTCGCCTTTTGGCCTTCTCTTCTAAACCTACACTCCCTTACTTTTTACGATTAATTGTCTTTTTCCTTCTCCTCCGTACTTTTGCCTTCTTCTTTGAAACCTCGTCTACTATTACACCTGCTTTTTAGTTACAATTAGCCACTTTCTACTGAATGTGACGTTACTTTACCCATTCATGTAACGACTGCTTTACCAAATTGTTTAAGCTCATGAATTATTTATGAATGTACACACCGTCGTTGTTACTGACACACAAACGTACTATTAAATATCATTGTTGTCATCATTATTTTAAACGTAAAGCCATCCTGATTTTCCTGACCTAAAACCACTCAGCTAAAAAAACAAAACAAAAAAAAACACTGCCAAGTTTTGAAATGGCATATGGTAAAGGGTTTCGATGTCATAGTAACCATTTGCCGCCATACTTTTTGTGCCTTGAAAAAACAAGCAATTCTGAGGAATAATTGCACAGCTTTGATGAGCCTAATCCAAGACTTGTGCTTACTGCTGTAGTAACAGAAGAAACTGAGGGGAATCCTAAAAAGTTTTGCTAAAAAAAAAAAAAGGATGGCTAACGTATTTATTATTAAATGTTTGCACAAGATCTTCTTTAAGCTAAGCAGTAACACACACACACCTATAAGACTTACTTGTATTCTCCTCATGACTTGCTATTGGACAAATTGGTTTTCAAATAAGAATAATATTACTGTTGCATAGTGTGTATATTATATTGCATTATAGTGTGTATAATTAACTAGCACCTTAACCCTTTCCCTGTCAATTTTATTACGACCAGTTGAGCAACATGAAAAAAAGTAAATATTTTACTTCTTATCAGTAAAGACATTCCAACAAGAATTGAATTTTTAAAGCACATCAATACCATACTCTTTAGGTTACACAAAAAAGTATATTAGTCCGCAAAAAGTGAAAAATTTGGACTTACCATTTCTAATTGTACTAGCTGAAGCTCAAATTCTGACAATCTCAGAGTTGCTGCGGGGTTCACACAGAGTGCACACTTATTCACCTTCTAGTTGCTGAATTCTGAACTTCAGAGCCCTGTACTATGGAAAAAAATTGGGCAGACAGACGCTCAACGGTAAGCGTTCTAGTAGGCATACTTTAAATTGAGAGCAGTGGCAACACCAATAATTCACGGCTTGGACAGCCAAAGGGTCAGAGACCTTACTACCGCCACTAGAAAAGGAACTCCAGTAAGTTTATAAAACCTAACTGCACCCGCACATTCAGATTATATCAGAATTCAAAGCAGTAAACAATTAAATTTCCCTGAATGACAGGGAAAACATCACTAACAAAAAGTTTCTGTTTTAGTGAAATATGGAATGGGTTTGCCCACTAAACGAACACAATAATGTGAGGGAGGACAAAGTACAAAAATGATATACACATAAACAAATATTCCTAATTTCTTAAAGTGATACACCCTGATAACATTTCATTTTCTTCTCTCACTCGCAAACACTATTAGACCTAAGTTATGCCTGAATACACACACTTTACACCAACTGTACAGAGAAAGAACTTACTGGCTGTTCCAGCAGTTACATCAACAAAGAGAACGGCAAAACCACTAGGAGGTGGTCCAGACAGTATTCCTACTAGCAACTGGTGTGAACTACTCTGTTCAACTCCAGTATAAGTTGAATTAAAGAACCCAATTACTAAAATACATAAACATACAGAAGTATTAATTCAATCTAACACATGCAGGTACAATTCACACACATACACAGACTCTTTAACTGTCAGAGCTATACTATAAATATAAAATAATTATATGCAAGGGATTCCAAAATAAATAGCTTTTTTTTTTACTGTACTGTTAAAAACAACAACTAACAAACAAATAAAGGCAAGAACAAGGATACAAGTTCCTGAGGTTTAGGCTAACCCTAGCTCAATCCACCACCTGTCATCACTTGGATAAGACCACCAATGGGCTGTACATAATATTTCCTATGCTAGGCCTAACAGTTCCAATATACCAAATATATATATATATATATATATATAATTGATGGTTCACAGTCCCATGTTTACTGAGTAATAAGTTGGTGGAGAACAAATTTTTATTCTGCATACACATTTGAGCTGCACCCGTAGCTACAACTGTCGGCACTCCTACATTAAATTTCGGCTTTGAACTCGCAGATGATACCCACACTGCCTGCAGCATTGCGCATTACGAACAGAATGCCAAAAAAAAGGTTGCTGTATGTTCATTTGTGTTGAGTATGTGGGGGGCTTGCTACTAATGTATAGTCAATAAATACATTGTTAACTAAATATGTACCAGCTAAAGTAGTCCATTCGATCAGCATTAAAAAAAAAAAGTGATATCAGCTCTACTATAAATATGTATTTACACATCACACACCTTACATACATACACATATAAATCAGCAAACAAAATGGAGAAATGGCAGAAAGATAATTAACAGATATGCCAGGAGACAAACAAAGTGTTTCACTGAACGTGCTCTCATGCTTGATGCGTGTCACAAGAGTTCTGCATTTCACAATGGCAGAAATAGCTTGGAACTTACTTCGTGGACACACGAAACATATATCTATGCCAAAATGTTGGTAGCTATATCCTCTGGTTATTCCAGTGCTGGAATATCTGCAGCAATAGCGTTCTAAATTAGGAACATCTACAGCAATTTGAGTTGAGCCCTGGCAACTCGTTTGCTGATAACATGTTCCCGTTTCCTGAGAATACGCTGATGCTAAAATGAATAATAAATAAATAAATTAATAACTACGTAATAATATTAATATAATTCATTAAATGCTTGGTAAAGGTGACGAGAATTACTAGTTATAAACTTGTGACAATCACTCAGCCTAAACTCTTTACACTGAATTACAAGTTTCACCAATGTTCTTGCTATCCTGAGTATATAAGATTCTAAACAATTAAAACTTAAGGAAGACAAACTTATAATGTGCACAATTAGAAAAGTCAGTTATTATGTTTTATTTTTATTTAAATGATATCGG